>Ga0209187_1000879_pt1 | contig 42360 bp, 5 predicted proteins | sample BantaG_FD_187430 | JGI IMG/M metagenome (GOLD analysis project Ga0209187, IMG submission 187430) | Marine algal microbial communities from Bantry Bay, Ireland - BantryBay_4 metaG (SPAdes) (version 2) | ecosystem: Host-associated > Algae > Red algae > Unclassified | place: Bantry Bay, Ireland...
TTTAGGAGCTTCGGCTTCCTGTACAGCGACCTCACTAATACCTGGAGCTTGCGCGACGTGTACTGCACAGTACGTGATGAGTCAAGCGGACATCAATAACGGAGCTGGAATACCTGGTGGAGTGACTAATATCGCTAATGCGGAAGGTGACGGCCCTAATGGTACTGTAGAATCGCCCGATGATGAAGCGGAGACCATGTTTGAAGGAGACCCTATGCTATCATTAGTCAAATCTGTGGCTATGCCCCTTCCTGATCCGATGATAGCAGGCAGTACGATTACGTATAACTATATGATAGAGAATACTGGAAATGTGCTTATCAGCAATGTATCAGTAAATGACCCAGGACCGACCTTCAGTGGCGCTAATGGAACAAACGCATTATCAGCTATCATCTGTATGAACACGACCCTGAGTCCGATGGAGTCAACTACGTGTTCAGCCACTTACATACTTAGTCAGGCTGATATAGACAATGCAGCTGGTGCGATGGATGGAGCAGCTAATATAGCAACTGCAGAAGGAGAAGACCCCAGTGGTGATCCAGTAGAATCACCACCAGACGATGAGAGTTTTGATGTGCCCAGTGCACCAAGTCTTGACTTCCAGAAAAGCATTGCAGATATATCGACCAGCAATGGCGCTGATGGAGCAGTCATAGATGAGGGTGATGTAATTACCTTTGAGTATGTTGTAACTAATGATGGTACTGTCAGCATTGATAATATCGTCGTTGATGATGCTGGTCCAGTATTTGGCACACCGCCTATGCCTGGGACTAACAACCTGTCCACACCAGTATGTATACCGACGACTTTGGCTCCAGGTGAGTCAGCGACCTGTACAGCTAGCTATATATTGTCACAAGTAGATATAGATAATTCATTTGCAGGCGCAGGCGCTGGAGCAGATGGTGCATTCACCAATACGGCAAATGCCTCTGGTACAGATCCGACAGGTACGGGTGTTGATTCACCAGATGATGATGCAGTTGGAAGTATACCGTCTAATCCGATGTTAGAATTTGATAAGGCTTCAGAACCACCTTCTGTGATCAATGGAGCTGACGGAACAGTTACGGATGCAGGAGACGAAATTATATATACGTATACCGTAGAGAATACGGGTAATGTCACACTAAATAATATCATGGTCAATGACCCAGGTCCTGCGTTCGGTCCAGCACCAGGTACACCAGGAGAGAATAATGTCGGCTTCGCTGTTGTCTGTATGGCAACCACGCTTACACCTGGCGAGACCACGACATGTACGGCCACTTATGTCCTGACACAAGCCGATATAGATAATGCCGCAGGCGTACCTGACGGAGTAGTGAATACAGCTGATGCTCAGGGAGACGATCCGACAGGAGAAACCACGGTATCTGATCCAGATACTGATATGACAGAAATACCATCAGACCCAATGCTGGAGATGGTCAAAAGTGTAGATCCACCAGCAGCACCAGTAGCAGCTGGGAGCGTGCTTAATTATACTTACGAAGTCTGTAATACTGGTAATGTATCGATTGATGATATCACCATTAATGATGATGGACCGTCCTTCAATGGCATAGCTGGTCAAGGGATGCCACCAAGCTTAGCCGGAAATAATAATTTAGGCGCTACCGCAGTGTGCGTAGCCACTTCACTTATGCCTGGCGAATGTACGACATGCGCAGCCACTTACACCTTAAGTCAAGAAGATGTGGATAATGGGGCGAGTATACCTAATGGTGTAGCTAATACAGCCTCAGCTTCAGGTGATGGACCCATGGGTGCTGTAGATTCTGAAGAGGATGATGCAGTTACCATGTTTGATGGAGAACCCTTATTAAACATTGAAAAATCTATAGCTATGCCACTGCCTGATCCTATGATCGAAGGCAGCTTGATCACATATCAATATGTAGTATCCAACGGTGGGACAGTCACTATATCTAATGTGAGTGTGAATGATCCAGGTCCTACTTTTGGGGGAGCTAATGGAACTAATGCACTGTCAGCGATCACTTGTACAGCTACAACCTTGTTACCAGGTCAGAGTACTATGTGTACAGCCGTCTATGCTCTAAGTCAGACTGATATTGACAATGCTGCAGGAATAGCTGATGGCGCAGCGAATACCGCATCAGCAGAGGGTACAGATCCTACAGGCACTCCGACCGAGTCAGAGCCAGATGATGAGACCTTTGATGTACCTAATGATCCAAGCCTTGATTTTGCAAAAAGTGTATCTGATATATCTACATCAAGTGGAGCACTACCAGCTGTCACAGATGCTGGTGATATCATCACTTTCGAGTATATAGTCACTAATGATGGTAATGTCAATATTTCGAATATTGTTGTCAATGATCCTGGACCAGTATTTGGCAATCCAGGTATGGCTGGCACTAATAATCTGAGTGCTATTATCTGTTCTGTTAATGCACTTGATCCTGGTGAAATGACAAGCTGTACAGCTACTTACATACTGTCACAAACTGATATAGAGAATTCATTTATTGGGGCTGCTGCTACCGAAGGAGAATTTATGAATACAGCTAATGCATCAGGTGAAGATCCAAGTGGAGGTCCTGTCGATTCTGATGACGCTACAGCAGATGGAACTATTCCAGCTCTGCCAGCTCTGGATATGGAAAAAGATGCAGCACCGATTACCATCTCGAATGGAATAGACCCTACTTTACCTGATGGAGGTGATATAATTGTCTATACCTACACAGTAGAAAACACGGGTAACGTAACGATAACTGATGTCATCATCAATGACGTAGGTCCCACATTTAATGGTATGCCAGGTACGGGTACTATGTCAGCACCAATCACTTGTACTCCTATGGACTTGGCACCAGGAGAAAGCGCTACTTGTACTGCGACTTATACACTGAGCCAAGCTGATGTGAATGAAGTAGCAGGCGATCCTCCATTTCCTATTATGAATACGGCTACCGCACAAGGAGATGGTCCTAATGGACCAGTCATATCTCCAGAAGATTCGCAAGAGTCAGAGATCATTGGTTCGCCTATGTTAGAAATTGAAAAATCTGCATCAGCACCGACAACACCTATTCTGGCTGGCGTGAGTACCATCGCATATAGCTATGAAGTCTGTAATACTGGTAATGTCACAATAGATAATATTTCAATCATTGACGACGGACCTTCATTCAATGGCGTAGCGGGAACTGGTACACCTGCTAATGTAGCTGGTGCTAATGCCCTTGGAATGAATGCCACTTGTGGCGTGACCTCACTTAATCCAGGAGCCTGTACGACTTGTATGGCAAGCTACACCATGAGCCAAGATGACATCAACAATGGAGCAGGCATACCTGGGGGTGTCATGAATACAGCTTCAAGTACAGGAGATGGACCTAATGGACCAGTAGACTCTCCCGAAGATGAAGCTGAGACAATGTTCGAAGGAGATCCGATGCTGACCATCGATAAGTCGGTAATGACACCACTCCCAAGTCCTATGGTCGCAGGGAGTACCATCACATATATGTACGTCGTAGAGAATACGGGAAATGTGACGCTGGATAATATATCAGTTAATGATCCAGGACCTACTTTCAACGGTGCAAATGGGACTAACAGCCTGTCTGCAATCATTTGCTTACAAGCGACCTTAGATCCGCAAGAATCAACAACCTGTCAAGCGACATATGTACTTAGCCAGACAGATATAGATAATGCTGCAGGACTGATGGGTGCTGCACAAAATACAGCGACTGCCGAAGGTGATGATCCAAGTGGCACACCGACTGAGTCTGAGCCTGATGACGAAATGTTTGACGTTCCAAATGATCCGAGCTTGGCCTTTGTAAAAAGTATTACCAATGCTGGGCCAATTACAATGGCAGGCGAAGTCATCAATTTCCAATACATAGTCACTAATGATGGTAATGTGTCCATCGCTAATATCGTGGTGAATGATGTAGGTCCAGTATTCGGCACACCAGGTGTACCAGGGACGAATGCTCTCTCCGCTATCATCTGCATACCTAATGCACTGGCACCAGGAGAATCGACGACGTGTAATGCGACTTATGTCGTCTCACAAGCAGATATAGACAATGCTATGGCTGGTGCTCCAGAGGGAGGTCCAGGAACATTTATGAATGAAGCTAACGCTTCTGGGACGGATCCTCTAGGAGGAACAGTAGACTCTCCAGATGATATTGCAGAAGGGGAAGTAGAATCTAATCCGATGCTAGAAATCGATAAGCAGGCAGAACCACCGACTGTTATCAATGGTGCGAATGGAAGTATCACGGATGAAGACGATCAGATCGCCTATAGCTATGTTATTGAGAACACAGGTAATGTGACAATCAATAATATTTCAGTTGTTGATCCGGGTCCTTCATTTGGACTTCCACCAGGTCTTCTTGGAACTAATAATCCGCTGGCGATCACTTGCCCATTGACGACCTTGATGCCAGGAGAGATCACAACATGTACTGCGATTTATACCATCAGTCTTGATGACTTAAATAATGGTGCTGGCGTACCAGATGGTGTCGTCAATACGGCAAATGCAGAAGGTATTGACCCTACAGGAGCACCTGTAGAATCAGACCCCGACACAGAAGTTGTGGAAATTCCAGCGGCCCCTATGTTAGAATTAGAGAAATCTGTCGCACCAATAGATCTTGGAGCTGATGGACTGCTGAGTGCTGGAGATATTATCAGTTACTCATATGAAGTGTGTAATACTGGTAATGTCAGCATAGATAATATTGCAGTCAATGACCCTGGACCGACCTTCAATGGTGTCCTTGGAGAAAATGCAGCTACTTTTTCAGCTAATATAACTTGTGCTGATGCTTTTCTCGATCCTTCTATATGCACGCTGTGTACAGCTGATTATGTACTCACTGCTGGCGACATAGCTAATGGAGCTGGGATACCTAACGGTGTGATGAATACGGCAAGTAGTGAAGGCACCGACCCTCAAGGTAATCTCATTGAGTCAGAAGAAGATGAAGCAGAGACGGAGCTACCATGCGATCTATACGTTGATTGGATCCCTCCAACTCCACCAGTCTGTGATACTGATGGACCACTACCAGAATTTAGCTTAATTGCACCAATACACCCACTTTTAAATGATGGCGTGGATGATGATGCACAGGTCATCTGGTCAGGTACAGTCATCTCGACTGGACAAGCTTTGACGGCAGCTAATCTTACTGATAACGGGGTGACGGCTACCTTTGATCCAGTGGGTCTATCGGGATTCGTCGAAGTGTGCGTCACTGGTCGAATCAATAATAATTGCGAAGCTGAGCAATGCTACAATTTTGAAATCGTAGAGCAGCCAGAGCTTCCTGAGTCAACATCAATTAATCTGACATGTGAGATTAATACAGTCGGTAGTGTCTCAATTAGTCAGCTGTTTGCTGGATTTGATATAGATGATCCTGCAAATAGCGATTTCGCGCTGTCCGCATCACCTGCAAGTGCCTTAGTTGGTTCTGCTATAGTCTACAATGAACCAGGATGCTACGAAGTAACATTAACGTATACAGGAAGCTGTGTCCCAGCAGTAGCTGAAGTGACATCCTACGTATTAGTAGCAGAGCAGCCACAGCCTAGCTTTGATATTCAGAATGAAGTGTGTCTTAGTGCGAGCGATGCCATACAGACATTCTCACCGCGATATAATAGTCCTGCACCTTATGCAGCTGATCCTGCTGATATCTCAGTGATATGGTCCATCATAGATAATGTTACAGGAGCAACAGCGACAATCAATCCTGCTACAGGAGAAGTGACCTTGGCGCCGGAAGCAGCCGCAGGTGATATTGATGGTAACTACGAGATAACATTAACCGAAACAATCTCTTACCCTGAATGTGGTAGTATTCCTGCCGGAACGTGTGAAGAGACTTTTTCCATAACGGTAGATGTCGAAGATGGCACGACTCAAGATGCCAGCTTCACTGCAGCTCCCAATCCTCTGTGCGTAGATGATGTCCCTGCGATACTTACACCAGTGACTAATGGTGGCGTTTTTACAGGCATCGGTGTCACTGATAATGGCTTAGGGACAGGAGGATCTTTTGATCCTGCTGTAGCTGGTCCAGGATTCCACCAAGTGGATTATACCCTTAATTCGGATAATGGTTGTACAAATGTGTTCAGTCTTAATATCGAAGTCTTAGAAGAGGTCAATGCTGATTTAGTTGATATTCATATAGAGTGTCAATTAGCGCCATCGGGCAGTATTAGCTTGAGCGGTCTATTTACAACTAACACGACGACAAATGGACAGTTTACCTTAATCAGTGGTCCAGCTGACGCTTCGGTAACTGGTAATACGCTTATATATACAGCGGCAGGCTGCTACGAGGTAATGTACGAAGTTTCATCATTTGATGGGGCGGATGGATCTTGTCTGGCATCGTCCACAGGATTTGTTCTAATCACAGAGCAGCCACAGCCAAGCTTCGATATCCAGAATGAGGTATGCCTTAGCGCGAGTGATGCTGATCAATTCTTCTCTCCGCAATATAATAGTCCTGCACCCTATACAGCTGACCCTGCTGATATTGCTATCGTATGGACTATCATAGATAATGTAACAGGAGCAACAGCGACCATTAATCCTGCGACGGGAGAAGTGACCGTGGCGCCTGAGGCAGCCGCAGGTGATATTGATGGTAATTATGAAATAACATTAACAGAGACAATCTCTTACTCAGCTTGTGGCAGCATTGCTGCAGGTACATGTGAGGAATCTTTTTCTATAACTGTTGATGTAGAAGATGGCACAAATCAAGATGCCAGCTTCACTATAGCACCTAATCCGCTGTGCGTAGATGATGTACCTGCTGTACTTACTCCGGTGACTAATGGTGGTGTATTTACAGGCATCGGTGTTACTGATAATGGCTTAGGGACAGGAGGAACTTTTGATCCTACTATCACTGGTCCGGGTATTTATCAAGTGGATTATATTCTGAACACAGATAATGGATGTACTAATGTATTTAGCCTCAACGTAGAGGTCTTAGAAGATGTTAATGCTGATTTGACTGATATTCATTTGGAATGTCAATTAGCACCATCGGGCAGTTTGAGCCTGAGCGGTCTATTTACACCGAATACGACAACAAGTGGACAGTTCACCTTAGTCAGTGGACCGTCCAGTGCCTTAGTTAATGGTAATACACTTGTATATACAGAGGCAGGCTGCTACGAAGTAATGTATGAAGTCTCATCATTCGATGGGGCGGATGGATCGTGTAGTGCTGCTTCTATTGGATTCGTTCTAATTACGGAACAGCCACAACCTAGCTTCGATATAGAAGAGCAAGTCTGTTTTAGTGATGGTGATGCCGACCTATTACTGATTCCCAATATTAATAGCCCATTGCCGTATGATGACTTTGGCATATTTAGCTCTATATGGACCTTAACTGATGCGGTCAACGGAGCTACAGCTACCATTGATGCGACAAATGGTCAGATCACACTTGTGGATGATGCAGGACCAGCAGATATAAACGGTCTAATAACAGTATGCTATACGGAAGAATTAGACTGGTCATCATGTGGCGTATTTGCAGCATCAATAGCTGGTACTGACGGCGATGGGTGTGCTGAACAAATATGTCTCGATATAGTCGTGGCAGATGGTACAGCAGTAGATGCTTCTTTTACTTTGGACAATGATGAACCGTGTATCGGAGAGACAGTAACTTTCACTGCAAATATACCCGGTGGTCAGTTTTCTGGTCCTGGTGTTATCGACAATGAAGACGGAATGACGGCCACGGTTACGATCACAGAGTGTGGAGATATACCAGTCACTTACAGCATTACTGCTTCTGGCAACGAGGGTTGCTTCTCTCAGAATACCTTTGTGCTCAGAACAGATAGAACAGCTCCCGTGATTAATCCAGAGGATGCCGCAATGGATCTCACAGTAGAATGTGATGGCATGGGCAATCAGGCCGAACTAGACGCTTGGCTGATGGAGAATGGTGGAGCCTCTGCAACTGATAATTGTACCTTCACATGGTCCAACGAGCTGCTAACAGTAGAGTCAGGATGTGGTGAGACGGATGTTAGAACGTACAATTTTATTGCAACTGACGAATGCGGAAATACGAGTACGACTTCGGCAAACTTCATTATCGAAGATAGTACTGCACCTGTAATCGCCTGCCCGATGTCTACTAATGGTACTACGGATTTTTATAATTGTGAAGGCGATGTGGACTTTCTACATCCCACGCCGACTGATGCTTGTGGATTAGCCATTTATCATTATACTATCACTGACCCTGATGGCACAGTTAATGGCCCATTTGACATCATTGGTTTGTTGTCTACTGGTGCATTAGACGCTTCTTTTGATTTTGAAGAAGGTGTCAGTATAGTCAGTTACTACGTGGAGGATGCGTGTGGTAATGATGCAGCATGCTTATTCGAAGTGACCATTGGCGACCCATTAGCTCCATTTTTCCTTGATTGTCCAGCTGATGTATTTGTTGGAAATGATCCAGACGAATGCTCTGCTAAGGTCAATTGGGATACGCCTATCGCTGCTGATAATTGTGATGTGCCGGCTGATCCCGATCAGCTCGTTGCTGATACTAGTCTGACTGTAACTCAGCTATTCGGAAGTCATAACGGGTCTGTATACGATGACATCACCAGTGGGGAAGTCGTAGCAGTAGGAACATATTTAATCGGCTATGTCGTCTTAGATACAGATGGGAATAGCGATACCTGCCAATTTAACGTCACTGTCTGGGATACACAAGATCCGATACTCACTGCAGGACTGCCAGAAGACCTTACGTTGAGTTGCGATATTCAGTTAGATACATTCGTATTGATGGCACATCAGATAGCGGACAACTGCGTCGCAGATCCGACTATTGAGAATACCTTGGTCAGCACACGAGTGATAGATCCTGACGACTGCGGATACTACAACTATCAGGACACATTCTTCTATACCGTGACTGACAGCTCTCAGCTATTACCTGATGGGTCAGTCAAAATTAATCAAATGGAATGGAAGTGGGTCGTCACTTGGATAGATACCACAGCGCCTAGCATCATTCTACCTCCTGACACGATTGTACAAGAATGTCAAGTCATACCAGTAGAGACCTGCAAAACTGAACAGATAATCATCGGGACTCGAGATACGACAGTGGTCGTAGACGAAAAATGGGTGCTGATCACGGTAGTCGATAAGAAAGACACTATGATATGCGATACGATCTTTCAGCCCATACCTTTTGAAGATCAAGGCTACGGTATAGCTGATGCCATCGATAACTGCGCACCACGTGATAGCCTAAGAATTGTAGATTATGCGGACTTTACCTACGGTCCTGGTGAGCAGCTCTTGACTTACAGAGATGAAGTCACGCCTGTGTGTAAAGGAGATAAAGCCTTTGTTGTCAATAGGATATGGATCGCTAAAGATCCTTGCGGTAATGTGGATTCAGCCATTCAAGTATTAGAGGTCATCGATCGAAATCCACCTGAAATTATCTGTAAGGAGGAAATCACCGTTAGTCTGGATCAAAATGGATCTTATAACCTAAATCGCGATGACGTATTATTCGATTACTTCGATGCATGTTTCACAGACCCTGTAGATGTAGATGTGTTAATTCAACCGAATTTCTTCAACTGTCAAGATGTAAAAACTCATAATGTAATCGTGTCCGCAACTGACGCCTGTAATAATCGAACGTCCTACTGTGAGGTAGTCGTGAATGTTATCGATATTATAGCTCCTACGATTCTATGCCCTCAGACGCCAGTTATCATTGATGTTAACCCGAATAATTGTGATACCGCATTTGATATAGCATCCTACATTCAGTCAGAGGATTGTGATGTGGTCATTAAAACAGATCCACCTATCAACGGAGGTCTTCCGCTAGGATTATCTACAATGAGGATCACTGCGACCGATGCCACAGGCAATTCTAATACATGTACGATTGACGTCGATGTACAACTGACAGAAATAATTGAGTTCGACGTGGCCTTAGCTTGTAATGATCGCATCAATATTTCCCTTGGCGGAGAATGCGAATTGATGCTGACACCTGATCTGATATTAGAAGGAGATCCTTCATTGTGCTCTGATCTTTTATGTGTAGAGGTTAGGGATGAGAATGATGTAGCTCATATTAATTTCTTTGATGAGTCGGACATTGATCAACTGTTTAAAGTCAGGATCGTGGATTGCAATGGCTCAGGCAATAGTTGTTGGGCGGAAGTCTTAATCGAAGAGAAACTTGTACCAATCATAGATTGGCCATTAGATACAACTATCATTTGTATAGAACCTCAGGATCCGTCTTATCACAAGTTGGGCGAACCTGTGGTACTTAATTGTGAGTCAGCCATTGACATTCGATACCAAGATAATTTTATCGATTACGATAGATGTGATAATCCGCGCGCTCGGATAGAACGTACATGGATTGTTGTCGATGATGATAAGCCACCACACCGAGATACGCATACTCAAGTGATAGATATTATTCCGTTTAATAATGAGCATGTGGTATTTCCTGAAGATATTACAGCGAGCGATCCCATCTCCTGTCAGAAGGTATCTGAGACTTTAGATGATATAGAGAATGGCGTATTACCTGTCACGTCTGTCCTCCATCCAGATAGTACAGGAATACCTGATGCCTTTGGAATATCATTATTAGATAATGCGGGACTGTGTCTATTCAACATGGGCTATGAAGATAGGGTGTTAGAAGGATGTGGTAGCTCATTCAGTATTGTCAGAACTTGGGAGATCTTAGACCTGTGTAAGCCAGCATCTGATAATAATCCGATTGCTCACGAACAAATAATTGTGATTTTAGATGTGGAAGCTCCAATCATAGCAAAGGACACCTTAGATCAAATCGTGAGTATTTCACCCTGGTCTTGTACATTCTCAGGTGAGTTGCCCTTGCCAGAACTGTTGGATAATTGTGGAGGGTTAGATTTCGAAGCGTACGCCACTGGTGGTGGTTATATAGAGACTACTGGCTCCATCATAGATGGTACATTAAGGTTAATTGGATATAACTTCGAAGAGGGTCTTCACAGAGTGAATTATGTATATAAGGATGGCTGTGGCAATATCGGTCTCTTCGACTTTCTATTAGATGTCAGAGATGAAGTGATACCAGTAGCAATATGCGCAGACAATATTAATGTGTCAATTATTGGCGGATCAAACGGTGGAGAGGCAAAGCTTTTTGTCGAAAGTGTTGACGCTGGAAGTCATGATGCAGGTTGTGGCCCTGTCACCACTTGTATGGTGAGGACGATAGACTTTGATGCTGGATTGTTGGATTCACGGATCGGTGGTCTTCTGGCATACCGTGCAGCTAATACTTGTAACATCGATGGTGAGTTAAGAGATACGCTGCTCGATAAAAACGGTATCATTGATTCCATTGATATCATCCCGTTTGTCTTATGTAAAGATGCACTCAAGTTCTGCTGTGATGACATCGGCACCCAGATGGTTGCATTACATGTGATGGATGATCAAGGTCTGACTAATGTCTGCATGGCAGAAGTCAGTGTAGAAGATAAGACTAGTGCACAGCTCAATTGTCAACCACACAATATCGTCTGTACTGATGATAAAGATGATAATCTGGGAAGACCGATAGGGTCCGATGGCCTGTGTGGTGAAGAATTACCACTGATGTACATCGACGATTCAGAGTTCTTAAATGGATGTGGAGATGGTCAGATATTTAGGATATGGTACTTAGATACTAATGGTAATGGAGAGAGAGATGAGGAGGAAGCTCACTGTAATCAAGTGGTGACCGTGACTAATCCGACAAGCTTTGATCCATATACGATAAAGTGGCCAAAGCATCATACAGGAGAGATTTACGATGGTGTCAATATAGAGTGCGATGAAGAAACCCTTGTAGAATTCGAACAGGAAGTAGCAGTAGGTGCAGTCTTTAGCTGCTCAGCTGCAGAGCTTGACGAGAGTCCGATCTGGTGCAATACCAGCTGTGGCTTAGTCGGAGTATCTGCTGAGGTAGATACAGTAGTTGCTTCAGATGCCTGTTTAAAATTAATCAAGCGTTGGACTGTAATAGATTGGTGCTATTGGGAAGTGAATGGTGGTGATGTAGATGATGAGAATGATGGCTCTGATGATGAATTTCAAGCAGTCGAGGACTGGGCGCAGGGCGTCTGCGCGGGATGCGACGAGAATGTATCATCAGACCCAGTATACTTTAGATACACTAGGGTAGACAGAGATGGATATTACACATATGATCAAGTGATAAAGATCGTTGATGATATAGCACCAGTGATTGAGGTCTCTGATATAGAGGTCAATACCACCGGCGGTGCCACATCTAAGAATGATGATACTACCTGTATAGGTCGTGCTGATCTGATCGCCACCGCGACTGATCTATGTGATTCGACCATAGTGTCTTCTGAATTATTGACTTGGGTCATCAGTTATGATAATGGAAGTGATATCAGCACAAGCACCTCCAGAGGTGCAACAGTGTCTATAGAGACGCAAGCCGGTCAGCCAGGTGATCAGCATTCGGTTACTTTTGTGGTCGCTGATGGTTGCGGTAATCGAGCATCGGAGACAGTTTCTGTCACTTTCAATGATGATAAAACACCAGTACCCTTATGTATTAGTGGGATCACAACTGCATTTATGGAGTCAGATGGGACTGTTGCGATCTGGGCTAAGGATTTTGACTTAGGTAGCTTCGATAACTGCTCTAATCTAACTTACTCTATCATCAAGAGTGGAGAGTCTCCTATTGAGCCAGACTCTTCTGCCTTTGAAGATCACGCGAGCATTACTTTCGATTGTTCTGATCTTTCCAGTTTTTATGATTTAGATGTATGGGTATGGGATGCTTCGGGTAATGGAGACTTCTGTACAGTAGGTTTAATCATTGGTGGAGAATGTGATGGCTCTGAAACAGCTAATGGATCAGGAGCCATGATTGCAGGATCTATCCATACAGAGTATAATGACAATGTGGAGAATACTATTGTAAAATTATCATCTAATGAGCTAGCAGAGTATCCTAAGTCATTTCAGACTGAATCAGATGGAGAATATGTATTTGCTAATAATCCGCTTGGATTTGCTTATTCAGTCAGTCCAAGTCGGGATGATGATCACATCAATGGGATCAGCACCTTAGATATACTCCTAATTCAGCGCCACATATTGGGTATCACATTCCTCGATAGTCCTTATAAGATTATTGCTTCTGATATCAATAATGATCAGAAAGTCTCTGCAGCTGATCTCTTAGACCTAAGAAGGTTAATCTTAGGCCTGACATCACGATTTATAAATAATGAGAGTTGGAGATTTGTCAATCAAGATTCTGATTTATTTGAGAATAATAGTCCTTGGCCATTTGTAGAATCCATCTATCATGAAGAACTCGATAAGGACTTTTTAAATCAAGATTTTATTGGCATCAAGATAGGAGATGTGAATGGTGATGCGCTGCCAAGCAGTTTATTGCAAGCTGAGACCAGGACAACTGGCACTATTCTGCTGAATGCTCAAGATCAGAGATATGAGCAAGGAGATAAAGTAATCGTGTCACTATCATCTCAAGACCTGAGTGATATGAGAGGCTTCCAGATGACAGTAGAGCACAGCGGACTAAGTTATGCAGGAGTGGAATCAGGGTTAGTGAATCTATCGTCAGAACACATAGGAGTGCACGACGGTAAGTTGACTATGAGTTATGATGGTACAGTATTAATATCGTCTGGAGATGAAGTATTATTCCACCTGATGTTTATTGCAGAAGAGTCAGGAAGTATCGCTTCTTCACTAAAGTTTACTTCATCGATTACCAGAGCCGAAGCTTACCACGGAGAATCGTATGATAAGTATTCATTAGATTTCAAAGTAGATCAATCAGAGAAAGGGGAAGTCACCCTACATCAAAATGATCCAAATCCATTTGCAACAGGTACGAATATCAGATTTGAATTACCAGAATCTGCGATAGCTTCTATAGTGATTTACGATGTGACTGGTAATGAGCTAAAGAGATATGAAGGTCAATATGACAAAGGCACTCATACGATAGAAATACATAATGACGAATTAGAAGCAGCAGGGCTATACTACTATCAGCTAAAAGTCGACAACAGGTTTATAGATAGTAAGAAAATGATGGTGATTAAATAATAGATAAAGATTAAAGATTGAATTTTATGAGGATCGGTGCATACATACACCGATCCTCTTTTTTTATTTCATTGATATTGCGATTTTCTATTGCAGTTAGAGTTTAGCTATAGTTATTCAGGCAAATAATTTTCAAAGAATCAAAGTAGGATCCTTAGCAATATCCTAACAGTATATTGTCTGAAAGGCAGGCCTGCCAGTGCATAATATTTTATGGTTTTAATCGGCTGAAAGGCAGTATTTAGGAGTTAAAACACGCTTAATTATGTCTATCAATATTGGTCTATATTTGAGATCCTAACACCTCAGAAAGCCTTTTTAAAACAAGAAATTGTCACATTTGCTCTACATATAAATTCACATCATATACACATTACTAGCTTAAATTCGATCGATCATATTCATAAAATTTAAATAACTAAAATAAATATTTGAATATTTTTAAATATCTGGCACTAAAATTGAAAATATTTATCATATTTGCTAACTAAGCGTTAACACCGTCTATTTAGTTTTAGTTACACCACCTTTAACTGTTAAACTATTCCCCTTTTAACTATTTACAGGCTTCAAGCCTAAGTAATTAAACTGCGTTTTTATTTCTAGCCTAATATTATCTTCTTTGAAGTTGTCTTCAATAGGAACAGAAGTCGTGTGCGGTATCAGCAACTGTTCACAGGTTCTAACTGCCTATTATTTGAATACACTGATCTGATACAGACCATATGTACTGTATTAGTTATTGTATTGCACATCGCCAGTTCTGCGGAGATTGACTAATTCCAGATAATTCAAGTTCGAATGAAATCAGTGATCTATTTTAAAATCAGATCACAATGACTTTGACATCACAATTCTATCAATACATAGAATAAGAGTTGTACTCTATAATCTTTAATCGTTGTTTATGAATAAGTTTAGATATTTACTACCCATTTTATTCGCAGTCGTTCTCACTGCTTTTAGCATTTCGGACAGTTCTACCGCCAAGGAAGAAAGAATAAAGTCAGAAAGATTAGAAGCTTCAGCGGCTCTCATATTAGCTGCCGATGCAAGTGATGAATCAGTCAATGTGTTAGACCTCAGGGGAACGACCTGCTATCCACAACTTGATAATTTGGTTTCTTGTGGTGCACCTGACACATTAGCCGTTCTAGTATTTACGAAGAGCGATGCACCCATTCAGGATGTTATGATCAATTTAGAAATGGATGAAGGATTGCAATTTGCAGGATTTGCAGAAATAGGAACGCCTGATGGTATGGGTATGTCTGTATTAGATTCACTGAATGTTACCAATTCTGAATCTCCATCATTTATGCTCAGTGAATTGTCGCAAGCTAGCGGTGGAGTCGTTCTGTTATTTGGTATACAAGCACAGTGTGGACATGACTTCGTAGCGGACCCTCCTGGGATTAATGTCAATCTAACTTATGGAGATTGTGTAGATGACGTACCTTTAGCTCCAATAGATACAGAACCATTAACTCCTGAAGTTGTCTTCACTGGAGCAGCTCCATCCACGACGATTACAGATTTAAATACAGAGTTTTGTATGACTCAGAACATCACGCAAGTCACGACTGATGCCAGTACAGGAGAAGCGACTTTGACAATTTCTGATTTCGGATTTCCAGACATTTCTTTGGATAATATCATCGTCGATGGGAATCCGGTTCCAGCTTCAGATATTATGATAGATGCGAATGGTTTAGCGACTATCGTTTTAGACGGCAATGCGAATCCATCGTATTTTAATGGTGATGGTATTTTGGATAACGGTGAAAATTCTGCGGTTCAATTTTGTTTTTCTTTAGCGGCATGTCCACCATCTGGATTTGTGTCTCCATTTAATCCTAATCTATCTATTGCCGGGACGTGTAATGGTATTCTATGTGGAGGAAACATAGATTTTGAAGTTGCGACACTTGCAGTCAATCCTATTTTTCGCAATTCACCAGATACAGAATTTACTAACGTTCAAGAAGCAGCTATCTGTGATCCTGTTACAGGAGAACCCTCACAATATATATTTGATATTTCAACAACTGGTACCAGACCAGAAGAGATTCAAGGAGCGTTATATAACCTTGCATTTCGAATCGACGAATGCCCTGGAGGCGCCTTAGTGCCAGATTCTGTTCAGGTTTTTGCTGGTGGATCACCGACGGGTGCATTGACGACGTTGCCACTTTCTGGTTCTTTATTTGCGTTTAGTGCTGATGGAAGACTAACGATTAATTTACAGGCCTTAGGTCAAGATTTCGATGGGCCAGGTGGTTTAACAGATATCGATGGAGATGGAAGTTTTGATGATGTCATAGGTTCTGATGAAGTTAGAATCAGAGTTTATCTGGGACCTACAAGTTGTAGTTCTGGTGGCGGCTGTGGTCAGCCTGCTTTTGCAGATGACGACGGAGGAGAGATGGAGACATGTCAGTTTACGTCTATCACGACTCTTGCAAGAGGAGATTGTAATACAAGAAACAGGAATGCAGTAGATGCCATTACCCCTTTAGCTGCTCCTATAGCGTCTAACTCACTTTCAGAATATCCAGATATAGGTGAGCTGGGTACAGCACCCAGATCATATCCTGGGTTTAATTTTGGAGTCGTCGGGAATACATCTGGAGGCCCAGTAGCCAATACAATTCCTATTGTATATGATTATACTATTGATCCTGATGATTTTTCTCAGTGTCCTGGAGGTGGAATCTTCTCTTACCAAGTAACCTTTATAGGTGATTCTTTGACTGCAGAGAATATGGAGATGGACGAGATTTTGATAGATGGTGTACCTGGTATGGTTACGACCACTAACATGGGTGTCAGTACTTTATTTGAGATACCTTTAGGTAATGGAGCAGCGGGATCTCATACCATTTCATTTGATTTAAGCTTAGATACATTTGCGTGCGGACCTGCACTTGATCATCTATTGATCACAAGAGTTGTGGAAGAATGCCCTACTTGTTTATGTTCTCCAATCGTACGAACATGCCAGACGGCGCTGGTCCAGGTGGATTTAGATGATTTTCCTAATTGCATTTGCGATGTGACCACTATTACTCAGACAGAAAGATTAACTTTTGGTTACACAGATAGAAGCCAAACGACGCAATTAACCAGTGCAGACTTCCCAGGCGATGATAATCCTCAATTAGACAATGTCTTGCCAGGAGATACCATAGAAATCATTTCAGAACTGGTGGTCAATAACGCCGGAGTCTGGAATAATAGAACAGAACGGCTTGGCTTTTCCATATTTCCTTTGCAAGGAGGAAGTACTTTAGTTCCAAATGTGTTGCCACGAATTGATATGGGGGCAGCAAGAGTTCAAGAAGCAGCAGTCATAAGAGGTGCTACCGTATTCCCTATGTCTAATATTCAACCTGTAGGTAATGTCCGAGCCACTTATAATGGAATCAAGTTGGGCAGTGCTGCTTGGAATGCTTCAACTGAAGTGACTAAAGCAATTCATCCTGCATTCGCTGATGGCACTTATACGCATTCACATGCCAACTCTGGTAATGATTATCAAGATGGATCGCTTATGAGACTTTATTTTTGGGGAGAAGATCGAGTAGCGCCGGGTGAGCTCAATGGGATTCAGGCATTATATGATTTGATTGGTGGCGAATTTGAGGTGGGAGACACAATCAGATTCGTAACTCACGTGCCGATCGTTAAGACCCCTGAGCTGGTTGACGGTGGAGGTCCTTCTATGGGTCCACTTAATGTCGATCAATTGATTTTCAGAACAACTGTTGACGCAAGAGATTTTATACCTGGCACAACTAGTATTACAGGTAATTTCATAGGCGGCGGTAGTATATTTACTGGCAATAATGCTGCTACGGCATGTATTTTTCAGGATACGATTCAATTCCAAGATCCTGGTATAGAGCTGGAAAGTATCATAGATTACCAAGATATTTGTGCAGCTGAAATTAGACACAATATTGTTATTTCTAATCCTCTTGAAGCAGGCTGGTATAATGATCCGATGGAATATAGACCAATCATTGGATTAGAACAATTATTTAGTGAGTTTCCCGAGCCATATATATATGGGGGAGGAGCTACCTACGAATTATTAGGTGGACCAGCTGGTCAGACTGGATACGAGCCAGACAGCATAGCTTCCACAGATCAAATTGGCAACTTTCATTGTGCGACTGATAGATATGGAGAATTGTATTTTGTAGATGCGGAGACTAAAAATGGATTACGAGCTGATGATTATGATTGCTTGAATGATGATACTGATATATCTTTATCAGGCGGGACATTTCCCTTACTAGGTGTAGGAGGAGATGCGCTTCTAGATCCTGATACACTTCAATTTATCATCCCTATCAGCCGACTTTGTACTGATCAAGCTCCAGAGACGCCTGTTGAAGGGTCTATTTTAGGTTCTTACCCATATTTGGCTGATTATAATATTATTGCGAACATTTGTAATAGGGATGGAAACTGGGTTGGTATGGCTTGTAGTGGCCGTTACTGGCCATGGAAAAGAGATAGTCTCAATAATCCGCATAGATTTGCATCTGCAGCGACTATGATAGAGCAAGGAGCGCCAGTGCCATCATTTGCCTTGGATGCGACCGTACTTGACATGGAAATAGCAGATACAGGCGGGAGAGAGACGAACACAGTGACTATATGTCCTGTCGGCCCAGGCCCTATCACTCAGGGTGTCTATCTGATTGAGATACCAAGTAACGTTTCTTTTGATGGATCAACACCTGCATTAACCCAAGTTTCTTCTACATCCACGTCTACAATCTATTCAACAGATTTAACTAATGGGACAGTGAATGGTACTTGTTTTGATTTTGAAATAGAAACTTCCTTAATTTTCTGCGGACCTGATGAGATATGTAGTTATGCTTTACCCTGTGATGCAGATCCAGACTTGGTTATAGCAAAAGATTTAGATTGTCTAGCTAAAGTGTGTTACAGTTATCGTGCAGGGGAACCAGAAATCCAAGCTGGATTTAACTTTCCGACTAATCCTCCACCATGTGCAACCAGTGATTTTGAAATAAATTTCGCTAATACGGGCTCATCTTATTTTACTGACGTAGATCCAGTTTTATATTTACCAGTTGGGTTTAATCCAATGTTGCCGTTCACTGTGGAATTGACAGATGCCGTTGGAGGCGTGACTTCTGCCGTTGTAGGAGGCATGCTTGATCCTGCTTTGACTGGAGCGAATGGCAATGCTTACACCATAGATGTCGCATTATTAGCAGCATTACTTGGACGAGACGGATTTGAAGCATTAGAGAATTTATCATTTATATTTTCTGCAGAAATTGCCTGTGAGTTTACCAGTGGCACGATGCCAGCGGCTTTATTCAGAGCAGAAGGAGATTGTGATCCATTCGAATTATTTGATAGAGGACAACCGATCAATACAGTGCCTCCATCTGAAGATTCTAATTTTTCCATAGATACAGATCGCTTAGAATTAAATTGTACTGATGGTGGGGCGGAAATACTGATCACTAGTCTTAATTCTGGTAAAACAGCTTCAGGACCCACTAGAGTATGTATTGTACTACCTGATGGCATTAGCTTGACGGAATCTGATTTATCAGTCGTCGCGCCTACAGGGTATACACCTGAAAATTTTACCAGCGAGCCAGTAGGTACTTCAGGTGATACTAAAATCAGTTTTGATGGACCATCAGATGTCGCAGTAGGCGGATTTTTCTGTGTCGGAGTCAGTTTTGAAATTGATTCTGATTTGGATTGTGGGATTCTTGAAGTTGGGTTTGAAATTAAAAGCGTTACTGAAGTTCCGTGTATGATTCCACCCGACGCACCTACATGTTCTACGCAAGCTATTGTCGCATCGGAAATACTGCCTTTTGAGATTGTCCCTGCCGCTTCAGTTGGAGAGGCTACTCTAACAGCAGCTTGTAATGCTGATCCGACCATGACAGATCTTGAATTTGAATTAGCATTAGAAAGTATTGGAGAAGCCTTTAATGGTGATATTGATGTAGAATTGTTCTTTGATTTAGATAAAAATGGAATGGTTGATTCTTATGATACCAGTTTAGGGACGACTTCAGCTGCAGCATCTATTCCTACATCAGGCGAAGGGACTGTGGCAGGTGCTATTACTGTGTCAGGTGATGCTGCATGTGCCATCATAGCCAAGCTCAGTATACCAGGATGTTCCTGCAGTATGCTGGAGATTCCTTTCCCAGAAATAGAACCATCTTTCTTAGCCGCATTAGGCGAGTCTGTAGCAGTTTGCCCGGGCGAACCATTAGTCATCGAAGATATATGTGGTGACCTTGAAATGAAGTTTATCCCAGCCGCTGCTGGTTCAGTCGTCATAGATGATGCAGCTGGTACTGCCACAGTGATGTTAAATCCAGGATTTGGAGAAGATGCAGCTGTGACTTTAATGACGACATTCTCCATCGGATCTTGTGTTGATCAAGTATTCATGACTTCATTCCGTTCTGTAGGCGACTTTGACTTTGGTCCATTTACCATCATGTCTTGTAATGATCAGACGACTCAGGCTGATTTGAATATACCCGTTGATCTTCAAGAAGATATTGAAGTGACGATTACACCATCTACTTTTTTAGATGATCCGAATAGTTTTGAACCATCATTTATCAATCCAACAGCGAATCAGAGTTATGTCGTAGAGTTCTCTTTAAATGGTCAGTGTATGACCAGTACGACATTAGACCTGATCGTGACAGAGCGATCAGAGATCACTGTCACGACAGACTTTGATATGTGTGATACGATCTTTAGTTTAGAAGGGATTGTAGACATAGACCCTCCTGTTCCAGCGACTTGGTCGACTGATGGAGACGGAAGTTTTGAAGGTGGTACAGATGTAGCGACCGCGCTTAATTATGCACCAGGACCTATGGATATTGATGCTGGCATGGTGACTTTATTGATAGAGACGATGGAACCGCAACCATGTGGAAATAGCTTTCAGCGTGTTATGATAGATATCGTAGTTGATACGATCGCACCGACGATCACCTGTCCGAATGATATATGTGTACCAAATGATCCAGACTGGTGTGGTGCTAATTTCAACCTACCAATTATCCCTATAGAAGATAACTGTACCATGGCGGATTCTAATTTCGTCATTGAGTATAATATAGATATGGCAGGATGGACAGATGTCTCTCCTAACAATCAGTTCTTCCCGAATGATACGACATCGATTGGTATCAGAGTAACGGATGAAGCTGGTAACATGGATTCTTGTTTCTTTAACTTCATTGTCAAAGAAAAGCAGGCCCCTGAAGCCATTTGTACTGATCTTGTCATTAATCTGGGAGATACTGATGATTGTTCTGCGACCGTTACAGCTGAGCAGCTCGGAGGCCTCAGTACGGACGAGTGTATGCTGGACATGCTGCTCGTCGGACTGGATACCATGCCAGGAAGCTTAGCTGATGAGTTTGAGATCACAGGACTCGTCTCACCAGTCGATACGACGATTCAGTTTGTGATTGTAGCGATTGACACCTCTGGTAATAAGGATGAATGTACTTCAAGTGTCAGAGTGCTCTGTGGTGTACCACCTGCTCCAGCCATTGGTCTCGCCAAGAGAGCTGCTAAAGTATGGCTGCAAGATGATGGCTGTGCATTAGTCGAGTACGAGTTCAATATTGAGAACTTAGGAAATGTAAGTCTTGAAAATATCACTCTTGTTGATACAGAATTAAATACTAATTACACAGCAGCATGTGAAAGTGTAATTATTAAAGAAATGACCAGTGACGATTTCATTGTGAATGCTAATTATGCTGATGCATTAAGTACTGGTAATTTATTGGATCCTACTGCGAATAGTCAGCTTGCGATTAATGATAAAGGTGCAGTGCTTGTATTAATCGAGGCGTGTGGTTGTGGAGATGCTAGCATAGATAATGCAGCGACGACGACAGCAGAAGACCCAAATGGAACTGAGGTCACAGATGATTCTACAGATGGATCAGAATCAGACCCTAACGGTGATGGTACTCCAGAGGAAGAGATCACGACCACGGTGGATTTGACTCAAAGTCCAATCATTGGTCTTGCAAAGCGATCGACTGACGTCGATCTTTTACCTAATGGATGTGCTGAAGTGACCTATGAATTTAATATCGTTAATTCAGGTAATGTACAGCTCACAGAGATAAGTCTAATAGATGATCTTAATGCTGCATTTGTGACGAATGGTGATTGTGCCAGCTTTACAATTGATGAGATCACAAGCGACGACTTTATCGTGAATGGGGCTTTCGATGGGCTTACTGGTTCAGATATGTTATTAGGCTTAGATACTTTAAGCCCTGGAGACAAGGGAGCAGTATTACTCACTGTAGAGGCATGTGGATGTGGCGCAGTAGACATAATGAATGCTGCAACGGTAGATGCCGATGCACCTGACGGCACTGAAGTATCCGATGATTCTACTGATGGTAGTGATCCAGATCCTGAAGGTAATGGGCCTGGTGATAATGCGATTCCTACGATTACCTCCTTAGGTCAAAATCCATCAATAGGTGGAGCTAAGAGAGTTGCGGATGCTACGCTTAATCCTGATGGGAGCTTTGTTGTTCTTTATGAATTAAATATTGAGAATTTTGGTGATGTTAATATTGCTGACTTACAAGCAATAGATGATTTAAGTATGACATTCTCAGCACCTTGTGCTATCCAAAATGTCGTGATTACCTCTGATGACTTTACCGTTAATCCTAACTATAGTATTGGAGCAGATTGGAATCTATTGACAGAAGCAGATACACTTTTAATCGATGATAAGGGTGCTATATTAATCGAAGTAACTGTCGCTGATTGTGCAGGTGTTGGTCCTTTTATGAATGAGGCGATGGTCAGCGGTACAGCACCAGATGGTACAGGTGTATCTGATGATACTGTGAATGGAAGTGAGCCAGATGGAAACGGAGATGGAGATCCAACTGATGAAGATAGTCCTACGCCATTTACTTTAGAAGAAGAAGCTGTTATAGGAGTTGCTAAATATGTAAAAAATGGACCGATCAACAATGGAGACGGCACTTACTCCATCAGCTTCGGTATCAGAATTGAAAATTTAGGAAATGTAAATATTCAAGAACTAAGTCTGACGGATGATTTAGCTACTGCCTTTACGGGATGCGATTACAGCGTGTCAGGAGTAAGCTCTGAAGAGTTCGCAGTAAATCTGTCTTTTAATGGAAGCGATATTTCTGAATTATTAGCTGATGATCAAGAATTAAAAAGTTGGGATGAAGGCGAAGTCTGTGTTAATATCATTTTCGGACCCTGTGATAACTTGGGACCATTTATGAATAGTGCCACAGCCATGGGGACCACGCCTGCAGGAGATCCAGTCATGGATGTCTCACAGAGCGGGAGCAATCCTGACCCAGATGGAGATGGAGAGACTGATGATAATGATGAAGGCACCCCATTTGAGTTTGAAGAGACAGGTCTGTTAGGATTAGCTAAAAGAATCGTGACCTCACAAGAAAATCCTGATGGATCAGTAGATATCACTTATGAATTTAATGTAGAGAACTTTGGGGATGTAGCTATAGAAAACCTACAAGTCGCTGATAATCTTAACGCAGTTTTCGCTCCATGTGATGTAGCATTAACAGCTATCACCTCAGATGACTTTATTGTAGATCCTACATTTACCATGGGAGGAAATGCTAATATGCTACTCGGTGATGATATCTTAGAAGTAGGAGATAAAGGAGCGATTCTAATTGAAATTAATGTAAGTACATGTGCTGGTAATACTGGCCCTTTCATGAATCAAGCAACGGCTACAGGTGCCACTCCTAGTGGAGAGCCTGTCTCAGATCTATCTGATAATGGTAGTGACCCTGATGGCGGTGACGGTGATGACGATCCGTCGGATGAAAGTGACATGACTACGATAGAATTTAACTTTCAATCCTTTATTGGATTGGCGAAAGATCTTGAAGGCATAATGCTTCCAGGTGATGGTTCTGCGATTGTAGATATAAGATTTATTGTTCAGAATTATGGGACTACAGATTTAGGTCAAATCGTATTAACTGATGATGTGATCACTCAGTTTTCTCCCTGTGATGCAGAAATAGTCTTGTTCAATGCAAGCCCAGGGTTTTCAGTGAATCCTAACTATGATGGAGGAACAGTTAGTGCTGAAATATTGACAGCATCAGATAATAATTCATTATTAGCTGGACAGTCAGGTTTTGTATTTGTTAGATATAGGTTTACTAATTGTGGAGACGATGATCTATGCTTCTGTAATCAGGGATTTGTAACTGCTGTAGATCCACTGGGTACGATTGCCTTCGACGATCTATCTCAGAGTGGGACCAATCCTGATCCAGATGGAGATCTTGATCCGACAAACAATAATGAATGTACAGAAGTTAAGTTTGGATTCAATCCAGCCATCGGAATCGCTAAGAGAGTCAGTGAAGGACCTACATCTGATGGTATGGGCTGCTTCGATCTGACTTATGAAATAAGAGTTGAGAATCTCGGAGACCAAGAAATAAATGGTGTGCAAGTCGTGGATGATTTATCAGCTACTTTCCTTTTAGCAGACTCATGGAATGTCATAGGTGTGGAGAGTGAAGAGTTCATGATAGATCCAGGCTACGATGGCATCATGAATCAAAGCTTACTTTTAGGTAATGATACATTAGGAGTCTCGACCAGTGGAGACGAAGGCGCTATTTATGTAAAGGTGAATGTATGTCCAAGTGAAGATTTAGGACCCTATAATAATCAAGCTTTTGTAAATGGTACAGCAGCTGATGGTACACCATTAGATGATGCGTCTCAGGATGGAAGTAATCCAGATCCTGACTTCGAAGATGATGCAACTGATAATAATGATCCTACACCGATATCATTTGAATTCAATCCGCTATTAGGAGGGGCTAAGCGAGTTGCTGATGCCACACTTAATCCTGATGGAAGCTTTGTAGTACTGTATGAAATAAACATAGAAAACTTTGGAGATGTAAGCATTGCTGATATACAAGCTGTAGATAATTTGGCAATGACTTTTGCAGCTCCTTGTGCCATAGAAAATATCGTCCTGACATCTGATGATTTCACTGTGAATCCACTCTATGATGGAGTCGCGGTGACAGGTTTATTAACTGGTGCAGATACATTGCAAGTCAATGATAAAGGAGCCATTCTATTAGAAGTCACGGTAGCAGCATGTGCCAGTGTAGGACCATTCAATAATAGTGCGACTGTCAGTGGTACTAGTCCTGACGGTATGATCCTTGAAGATGATACTGTGAATGGAAGTGAACCAGATGGTGATGGTGATGGAGATCCGACTGATGAAGATAGCGTTACACCATTCACATTAGAAGAGGATGCAGTATTAGGTGTCGCGAAGTATGTAAAAAATGGACCAATCAATAATGGAGACGGAACATTCAGCCTGAGCTTCGGGATCAGACTGGAGAACTTAGGTAATGTGAATATAGAAGAGTTAAGCCTCACGGATAACCTGGTGACAGCCTTTGCAGGTTGTGACTATGAAGTGACAGGAGTTAGCTCAGAAGAGTTTGCAGTTAATCTGGCTTACAATGGAGATGCAGACACAGAACTACTGGATCAGTCAGCACCAGGACAAGAGCTAAAGAGCTGGGATGAAGGCGAGATATGCATCAATATCATATTTGGACCATGTGCTAATGCAGGGCCATTTATGAATAGTGCTACAGCAATGGGGACCACACCTGCTGGAGATCCAGTCCAAGATGTATCTCAGAATGGAAGTAATCCAGATCCAGATGGAGACGGAGAGACAGATGATAATGATGAACCCACAGGTCCGATTACCTTCCCAAGCACACCATCTATTGGAGGTGCTAAAAGAGTCGCTGATGCTGTGCTTCAGCCAGATGGAAGCTTTGTGGTGATCTATGAGATTAACATAGAGAACTTTGGTGATGTGTCATTAGCAGATATTCAAGCAGTGGATGATTTAGGAATGACCTTTATGGTACCATGTGCTATAGATAATTTGGTAGTGACCTCAGATGATTTTACTGTGAATCCACTGTATGATGGAGTGACCGTGACTAATCTTTTAACAGGTTCTGATACGCTACAAATAAATGATAAGGGAGCGATCCTAATCGAAGTCACTGTAGCAGAATGTGCCAGCGTAGGACCATTTAACAACAGTGCTACAGTCAGCGGTACTGGTCCAGATGGAACAGAAGTAGAGGATGATACTGTGAATGGAAGTGAACCAGATGGTGATGGTGATGGAGATCCGACTGATGAAGATAGCGTTACACCATTTACATTAGAAGAGGATGCAGTATTAGGTGTCGCGAAGTATGTAAAAAATGGACCAATCAATAATGGAGACGGTACATTCAGCCTGAGCTTCGGGATCAGACTGGAGAACTTAGGTAATGTAAATATAGAAGAGTTAAGCCTCACGGATAACCTAGTGACAGCCTTTGCAGGTTGTGACTATGAAGTGACAGGAGTCAGCTCAGAAGAGTTTGCAGTTAATTTGGCTTACAATGGAGATGCAGACACAGAACTACTGGATCAGTCAGCACCAGGCCAAGAGCTAAAGAGCTGGGATGAAGGCGAGATATGCATCAATATCATATTTGGACCATGTGCTAATGCAGGGTCATTTATGAATAGTGCTACAGCAATGGGGACCACACCTGCTGGAGATCCAGTCGAGGATGTATCTCAGAATGGAAGTAATCCTGATCCAGATGGAGACGGAGAGACAGATGATAATGATGAACCCACAGGACCAATAATCTTTCCGACGAACCCAGATATGGGTATCGCTAAGCGAGTCGTCACATCAGCTTTAGATGATGATGGATGCACTGAAATAGTTTATGAATTTAACATTGAGAATTTAGGTGATGTTATATTGAGTAATCTTCAGGTAACAGATGATCTGAATGAAGCTGGTTTTGATGATTGTGGAAGCTTTACCACAAGCTTAACTAGTGATGAATTCGCTGTTAATCCTGCATATAATGGTGATGATATAACTACAATGCTCATAGGTACAGATAATGTAGTGGTGGATGATATAGGCTCCATCCTCCTCACAGTAAATGCATGTGGATGTCCTTCTGGTACTATGATTACTAATAGTGCAACAGCATCTGCCGCCAGCCCGAGCGGTGCTATGATAGAAGATAATTCTACTGATGGAAGTGTAGCAGACCCTGATGGAAATGGAGAAGACGGCACTGATGCAGAAGAAAGCACCACTGACTTAACCCTTATGGCTAATCCACAAATAGGCCTAGCGAAGCGTGCAGCGAAAGTATGGCTGCAGGATGATGGCTGCGCATTAATCGAGTACGAATTTAACATAGAGAATTCGGGTGATGTTATTATAGATAATCTTGAGTTGACAGATGATTTAGCAACAGCCTTTGCTGGTTGTGCTGGAGACGCATTTGTTAAGGAGATCACGAGTGATGACTTTATTGTGAATGCAGATTATGCTGGAGTATTTAGTGGAGATAATATGCTAGCCATAGGCCAGAGTATTGCATCTGGCGATAAGGGAGCAGTATTAGTCTTAGTGGAAGCATGTGGTTGTGGTAATACGACGATCAATAATATGGCAAGCATCTCAGGAGAAGCACCAGATGGCAGTGATGTAAATGATGATTCTACGCCTGGCTCAGACCCAGATCCAAATGATGATGGAGAGCCAGATGAGTCTGATATGACGATGACAGATCTGACTCAGTCAGCGATCATAGGAATCGCTAAGCGAGCGAGTGATGTGGACTTACTGCCGAGTGGCTGTAGCGAGGTGACTTATGAGCTGAATATTCAGAACTATGGTAATGTCCAGTTGACAGGTATCACAGTAATGGATGATCTGACGACAGCCTTTGCAGGATGCAGCAGTTTCAGAGTTGATGAGATCACAAGTGATGATTTCATAGTTGACCCGGCTTATGCAGGAGTAGCAATGACTAATATGCTGACAGGAGTCGATACACTTAATCCAGGCGATAAAGGAGCGATCTTACTGACAATCGAAGCATGTGGCTGTGGTAATACTACCATTACGAATCAAGCTACGGCAGGTGGTACAGCTCCAGATAATAGTGTCGTATCAGATGAATCTGATAGTGGTAGTGATCCAGATGAAGACGGCGACGGTCCAGGAAATAATAATGATATGACGATGACCAATTTAGGTCAAGATGCCTCTATCGGTACATCTAAAAGAATGGTCGAACTGATGAATAATTCAGACGGAAGTTCTACTGTCACATTTGAATTTAACATCCAGAATTATGGTAATGTAGATCTAAATAGTATCCAATTAGTTGATGATTTAGGAAGCGTATTTGGAGCGCCTTGTTCAGTGCGTGTGCTCTCGATGACCAGCGATGACTTTAAAATCAATACAGGATATGATGGAGTGACAGATGTTAACATCTTAACGGGGAATGATCTATTGACAGTTAGTAATAAAGGAGCTGTTCTACTAACCATTAATGTAGCTAACTGTGGAGCTAATACAGGTCCTTATAACAATCAAGCTACAGCAAGTGGAGTAGCACCTGATGGTTCTGATGTAGATGATTTATCTACTAATGGTAGTGATCCTGATGCTTTAGGAGATGGTGACCCATCTGATGATCCTGAAGATTCTATACCTACGACGATTGGCTTTGAGTTCATCAGTGATATAGGTTTAGCTAAGAATGCAGTAGCCGTGACGAATAATGCTGATGGAAGTTCTATTGTTATTTATGAATTTAATGTAGAAAACTTTGGAAATCAGATCATCCGAGATATTCAAGTTGCGGATAATCTATTGATTCCTTTCGGTACATGCCCATCAGTAGAGGTTTTAGAGTTGACCAGTGATGATTTTACAGTAAATACGACTGACCCCTATGATGGAATAGGATTAAATAACTTATTGATTGGAGGTGACTCATTAGGAGTAGGGGACCAAGGTGCTATCCTATTGACTATAAGAGTCGATTGTGGAGGCGACATTGGACCTTTCAATAATACTGCAACAGTGACCGGAACAGCAGCTGATGGCACAGGATTAAGCGATATATCTCAGAATGGTTCTGATCCAGATCCTAATAATGATGGAAGTCCAGCTGATAATAATGTATTTACACCAGTCAATTTTGGATTTACATCTGGAATCGGAGTTTCTAAGCGAGTATCACAAGGACCATTTCTGAATGATGATGGATGCTTTGATCTGGTATATGAAGTGAGAGTGGAGAATTTTGGAGATGTAGACTTAGCTGATATTCAAGTCTTAGAGGACTTAGCTGCGACTTTTGCCGGAGCAGAGGGCTTCACAGTGACTGGAGTAGAAAGTGAAGAATTAACAGTTAATACTGATTTTAATGGTGCAGGAGACATAATGCTGTTGAATGGTACTGATACATTAATAGCAGTTCCAGGTGGAGATGAAGGAGCCATTTATATCTATTTAAATGTATGTCCTGGTGCTAATGTCGGGCCTTATCTTAACACAGTGATTGCCAGTGGTACACCTCCGAGTGGCATGGTGATCAGTGATGAATCAGCAGATGGTAGTGATCCTGATCCGAATAATGATGGAAATCCTTCTGATGACCCAGAAGATTCTATGGCAACACCAGTGACGCTTGAATTTGCGCCGGCTATTGGATTATCTAAGCGATTAGCAAGTATTGAGATGATCACAGATGATTGTGCCAGAGTCACATATGAATTTAACATCGAGAACTTTGGGAATACTGATCTGGATGAATTACAATTGACAGATGATCTCGCTACTGCCTTTGGAGGCTGTTCTGGAGATGTCAGTATATTCCAGATTACGAGTGATGATTTTACGGTTAACGGTAATTATGCTGATGCATTTACAACAGGTAATTTATTAACAGGAGGAGATGACTTACCTGTTGGAGATATTGGAGCCGTATTACTGACAGTAGACGCATGTACATGTGGAACTTCAGTGGTGACTAACTCTGCAATGATAGAAAGTTTAGATCCAGCTGGAGATCCAGTCAATGATGTCTCTGCGGATGGAAGTGATCCAGATGCTGATGGTGATGGAGACCCATCTAATGACTCTGATCCGACAGTGCATACCATCGTATGTACAGTAGCGATTATTTGTCCAGATGTTCATGATCCAGTGAATGTACAGAATGATCTGGAAGAATGTGGTGCTGTAGTGAATTTCCCAGATGCTCGTATTGAATCTAACTGTACTAACATTGATGAAATGGATATACAGTTTATGCTGAATGCCGCAGATGGTACACTTCCAGTGACTGATCCAGCTAATGGAGACGCGACTGTAGCGTATGACATTTGGATTACAGGTCAAGCTGGTGGATTAAATTATCCCGTGGATACAATCACTGTGACATACAGGATTAATCCTGCGGACCTTCCTACTGGCATAACAGCACCGATTCAGAATCCAGGCATGTGCTCCTTTGACGTCATCGTCAGAGATGAGCAGTGTCCAGTATTTGTCACGACGATGCCAGAAGATACCATCCTTTATGATTGTATCATACCAGATCCATTCATCGTGAATCCAGTCTGGCATTTAAGAGATAATTGTGAGGACCCAGAAGATATTGTTGTTGATTTTGTTGAAATCAAATTTGACAGTATCTGCCCGAATACATATACGCTGAAACGTACGTGGACGATCTCAGATGAAGCAGGTAATGCCTGTGAGCATAATCACAAATTATTTGTGAGAGATACCACGCCACCGATGATTACATTACCACCTGATACTCTGATACAAGAATGTTCAGTAGATTCTATGGTAGTGAATTGTAGACTATTATTTACGCCTATCGATACTATAGACTCATTAGTTGTCATTGGTACAGAGTGGGTATTAACTCAGATAGTTGTGAAAGACACCTCTGAGGTGTGTGATACCATTTTGACACCAGTACCGCTGACTGCAGGTATCGCTACAGCGACTGATGGTGAGTGTACTGATATAGATGATATTATCATCACATTCAGAGATTCTATAGACCTATTATGTAAAGGAGAGAAAGCAGGAATCGTATACAGAATCTGGAGAGCAGAAGATGAGTGTGGCAATGTGAGCACAGATATTCAGGAGATTACGATCTTAGATCCTAATCCACCTATATTAGAAGTGCATCCTGAAGTGACAGTATCACTTGGCACGGATGGTCATGTGACTCTGACAAGGGATGATGTCGTGAAGCGCTTATTTGATGCATGTTTCACAGACGTGAATGACTTAATTGTGAAAATTGAGCCAGGCTACTTTAACTGTAGTGACATCGGAGAGCATCGAGTGATTGTTTCCGTTACAGATCCATGTAATAATAAGACTGCGTATGATGAGGTAATTGTCAAAATAATTGATAATATAGCTCCTACGCTTAACTGTCCTACTGGAACAGATCCAATCGTTATCAATATTGATCCTTCTAATTGTGATGCTTCTTTCTCAGCTATCACTGACATTTTAGTAGGACAAGATTGTGATGTTGTGATTAGTACAGATCCACAGCTTAATGCTGGTATAGATCTTAGTACGACCAGTATCACAGTGACAGCGACAGATGCCTCTGGTAATTCTTCAAGCTGTGTCGTCCCTGTATCAATAGGACTGACTCAACCTATCAATTTCAGTGAAGCACTATCCTGTAATGACAGAGTGAATGTATCGCTGGGAGGAGAATGCTGGTTAGAGCTGACACCAGATTTTATACTCGAAGGAAGCACGGCACTATGTAATGACTTATTATGTATAGATGTGACTGATGAGAATGGTGCAGATCATCTTAACTTCTTTGACGAGACGGATATTGGAAAAGTATTCAGAGTGACCGTTAAAGACTGTAATGGATCAGGTAACAGTTGCTGGAGTGAGGTATTATTGGAAGAGAAACAAATACCTATCGTACAATGGCCTGTAGATACCACATTATTATGTGTAGAACCTACGACGCCTGATTACTTTAAGTTAGGCTTTCCAGAAGTTCTGAATTGCGAGCCAGAATGGTCATATGACTATGAAGACGTATACAGAGAATTTGACGATTGTAGTTCGCCAAGAGCGACCATAGAAAGAAGATGGATTGTGAGTGATGATGAGGGTAATGTGTTAAGAGATACACAGATTATCAATATCATACCTTTCAGCACGAATCATGTCAGATTCCCTGAAAATATCACAATAGAAGACCCAATAGATTGTCGTCAGGTAGATGATACATTCTTTGATATTGAGAATGGCTTGATCAAGCCAGAATCAGTGATTCATCCTGATAGTACGGGTAGACCGAATATTTTTGGACTTCCACTGACGACGGATAAAGGTCTATGTCTCTTCTCAATGGGTTATGAGGATAAAGTCTTAGAGATATGCGGAGGTTCATTCCAGATCTTAAGAGAATGGACATTGAATGATGTGTGTAGCGGATTCGAAGATGGATTAAATCCAATTTCTCATACACAAGTAATTACAATTTATGATCTCAAAGGTCCACATGTAGATGACGAAAGTAAACCGTTAACTGTCAGCATCAATCCATGGCAGTGTACATTTAGTAATACATTACCATTACCAGAGCATGTACATAAATCTTGTGGAGCAATCACATTTGATGCGTATGTCACAGGCGAAGGAAGTGGTTACATCATAGTAGATGGAACCTTCGAAGGAGGTGACCTCGCTGTCACAGGTGTCAATATTGCAGAAGGAATCCATTGGGTGACTTATGTGTACTTAGACGGTTGTGCCAATATTGAGATATTCAAGTATCAACTGACTGTCATAGACGAAGTCGTCCCAGTAGCGATCTGCCAAGATCAGGTCAATGTCTCTATCACAGGAGGTCCTAATGGTGGTAGTGCTAAGCTTTTTGCAGAGAATGTAGATGGCGGTAGTCATGATGCAGGCTGTGGACCAGTGACTACATGTATCTTGAGATTAGTTGATTTTGAAGCTGGTCAGATAGATACGACAATCAATGGACGACTGGTTTTCAATGCAGTGAATGACTGCTTTATAGATGGAGAATTTTTGGATACGATATTAGATAAGAATGGCGCTATAGACAGTATCAATAGAGTACCATACGTGCTGTGTAAAGACTTCTTAGAATTCTGTTGTACAGATCTGGGAGAGCAGCCAGTTACTCTGATAGCGACGGATGATGTAGGCTTATGGAACCACTGCTGGACGAATGTGAATATCGAGGACAAGTCAAGTGCACTGCTCAACTGTGAGCCACACACGATAGACTGTACCGATGATAGAGATGTTGACTTGTGGAGTCCTATTGGAACAAATAGCCTATGTGGAGAGAGCTTACCATTAAAGTACATAGATGAATCAGACTTCTTGAATGGATGTGGCGAAGGTCAGATCTTCAGAGTGTGGTACTTAGATCAAAACGATAGTGGCACAGCCGATGAAGGCGAGATAAGTTGTAATCAAGTCATTACAGTTAAGAATGCAACTATATTTGATCCATATACGATCAAATGGCCTAAGCATTTCACAGGAGAAATATATGCTGGCGTGAATGTAGAATGTGGAGATGAGAAGGAAATAGAAGAATTTGATGCAGCTGGAAAGTCTACTGGAACAAGATTAGTGACAAAAGTATTAGAAAGAGAAGTATCGGATATTTCTATGGGAAGCGTATTCAGTTGTTCTGTGGGAGAGCTCAGCTCAGCACCTGTCTGGTGTAATACAAGCTGTGGCTTAGTCGGTGTATCAGTAGAAGTAGATACAGTAGTGGCCTCTGATGCCTGTCTGAAACTAATCAAGCGATGGACAGTGATTGATTGGTGTTACTGGGAAGTGAACGGTGGCGATGTAGATGATGAAAATGATGGATTAGGTGACGACTTTGAAGCAGTAGAAGACTGGGCTCAAGGCGTGTGTGCAGGTTGTGTAGAGAACACGTCATCAGACGCAGTCTACTTTAGATATAAGGAAGTGGATCGAGATGGCTACTACACCTATGATCAAGTGATCAAAGTGGTAGATGATACAGCTCCATCAGTAGAAGCGGCTGACGTAGTCGTGAATACTTCAGGTGGCGCACTATCAAAAGATGATGACACATCATGTACAGGTACTGGAACCGTGATAGCAAATGCAAGTGATTTATGCGACTCTACTTTCGTTTCTTCAGAGCTATTGAACTGGGTGATCAGATATGATAATGGTACGACAGTATCGACAAGTGCCACAAGTGGAGCGAGCGTAAGTATAGAGACCCAGGCAGGTAGTCCAGGGGATGAGCACACGGTGACCTTTATAGTATCGGATGGCTGTGGCAATGCCAGTACAGCAATTAGCTCAGTGACTTTTGGTGATGAGAAAGCACCAGTGCCGCTGTGTATCACAGGTGTATCGACGGCATTTATGGAGTCAGATGGATCTGTGGCGATATGGGCGAAGGACTTTGATCTTGGTAGTTTTGATAATTGTGGAGCCATAGACTATAGTGTGGTAGCGACTGATGAGACACCGATAACACCAGGCTCAACAGACTTTGGCAGCCAGTCTAATATAGAATTTACATGTGATGACTTACAGACTCTGTATGAGCTTGATATCTGGATCTGGGACACAAGTGGCAATGGCGACTTCTGTACCGTATCAGTATTAGTAGGCGGAGAATGTCCAAATGGAGAATCGGGTTCAGGTTCAATCATCTCAGGGACGATCGCAACAGAAGTCGGTGACTGGATAGAAGGTGTGACAGTGACAGTAGCGTCGCAGGAGCTGCAAGAATATCCGAAGAGTATGCTGACAGAAATGAATGGCGAGTATGCATTCTACAATAATCCACTATTCGCAGATTATCAGATTAGTTCAAGTAAGGACTATAACTATCTGAATGGAGTGTCGACTTTGGATATCGTATTGATCATGAAGCACATTTTAGCGACAGACCCATTTGAGAGTCCTTATAATGTGATTGCTTCTGATGTCAATAATGACAGAAGTGTTAGCGCTTCAGATGTTGTATTACTTAGAAAGTTGATCTTAGGATTAATTGACAATCTACCGAATAATGAAAGTTGGAGATTCGTAGATAAGTCATATAGCTTTTTTAACACGAGTAAGCCATGGCCATTTGTGGAAATCGTTAATATCGAACAGATGAATCGTGATATGGATCAGGACATCATTGGAGTGAAAATAGGCGATGTGAATGGAGATGTGCAGCCGAACAGCCTGACACGATCAGAGATTAGAACAGTAGGGACAATAGAGCTTAGAACTCAGGATCAGAGATATGATTCTGGAGAAGAGGTGACTGTAGCATTCAGATCTACGGACGTGAGTGAAGTCAGAGGTTTCCAGATGACTGTAGAGCACAGTGGCTTACGTTATGTCGGCATAGAAGCAGGTACAATGAATCTAACTTCGGACCACATTGGAGTACACGATAGTAAGCTGACACTGAGTTATGATGGCAGCGGATCAGTTTCATCTGATGATGATGATAATGTGTTATTCTATCTGATATTTAAAGCAGAAGAGTCGAGCAGTATAGCTTCTTCACTTGAGCTTACTTCTTCTATTACTAAAGCAGAAGCTTATATAGGAGAGTCACTTGATCAGCATAAAATCGGATTGATGATCATTGACCAGTCAGAGATAGGTGAGATCATCTTACATCAGAATGATCCTAACCCATTTGCGACAAGTACGAAGATTAGATTCGAATTACCAGAATCAGCAACAGCGACTATGGTCATATTTGATATGACAGGTAAAGAGCTTCAGCGATATGAAGGTCAATATGACAAAGGCATTCATACGTTAGAAATGCATAATGACGAATTAGAAACAGCAGGACTATATTACTATCAGCTATCAGTCGATAGTAAGTTTATAGACAGTAAGAAAATGATGGTGATTAAATAATTTATCAGAGAATTTGAGATTATTGTTTTTGTTTAGGTCTGATGCTAGCATCAGACCTTTTTGTTAGGGGGCAGGTGATTTCAATCACTTACTAATTACTCCGTTCGCGTGATATTTTGAATTGATCCATAAGTAGAGCTTTGTAGTTAATATTGACTCAAAACATCATAGTTAAGTCGTGCACCACAACTATTTTAGGTGTAGACAGACAAGTTCTCTATATTTGATGTCACAGATGCATACATAGAATTGTAAACCTCAATGAATGGGAATATGCTATGCTGTAAGAAATATTATGTCAGATAGGCTATCTCCCAATCCGTCATGTTTCCTATTCCAACATGCTTACGAAAAATAAGAAATGAAAAATATATTATATCCCATTTTCATGATATTGCTAATATCATGTTCTGACTCGATCGAAGTCCATCATGATCAATCAACGGCTATTAAAGCAGTGCATAAAAATACGATTAACCGTCTTTTAGATTTTTTTCAAGATAATGCTTATGATGCTGATTTAAATGCGCATTTTTCAGACATTGACAATACTGGTCAGATAACATCTGACAGGATATATAATGTGGCATTAAGTAGATTGATCTACGGACTTTCTTTTTCTTCGATCATAGATAAATCCTACTTAGAAAAAGCTAAAGATGCAGCGAATTTTCAAATGAATAAGTTGATTGGTCAGGATTCGATAGGAAACTATTTCATTTCATACATTGATGCTCCAAGCTACACAATTGATAGTTCGTTAGCCTTGGATATATGGCAACAAGGATATGGACTATGTGGCTTATCAGAATTATATAGAAATCAACCCGATGCAAAATTGCTATCTACCATACATAGCATCCATCAAGATTTTGTGACAAGATTTCATGATGATATTAATGGCGGATTTTACGGAAATTATAATCCTCAAAATGGAGCTGTGTCAGGCAGCAAATCGCTACAGTCTCTGATATACCCTATCACTGCCTATATGGAAAATTTATGGCTAGCAGATACATCCAATCGGGAAAAGTATGAACCCTATTTAAAAGAAAATATAAGTATTGCCTACCAGAATGGATGGAATAGAGCTTTAGGCTGGGTAAATATAAAATTTGACGATAGTTGGATTCCTTGTGAACATCGTTCCGCTGAGGAGCCTTGTTTTAATGTCGCACCCGGCCATAATTTTCAATTTGCGTCACTATTACTAAGATCTAAAAATTGGGATTTTCTGACATCAGAAGAGAAATTAAAATATAAAAATTTAGGATTAGAAATCATCGACGCTACCTTAAAAAAGCATATTTATCCCAGCGATAATTTAGATCAAGGGTTTTATAGTGAAGTGAATCCTGTCAACAATGAAATCACTGATAGAAGAAAAACATGGTGGCAACACTGCGAAGCTTTAATCGCCCTTTCATTAGCCGAGGATAAATATAACGCAGAATTAAAAGAATTAGAAACATTCTATTTTGATTCTTTTCAGGACGATGTCAATGGTGGAGAATTCTTCTACTTAGATGAAAACAACAAGCCATTAACCAATGAGTGGAAAGGTAGTATTGGAAAATCTACATATCACACCATAGAAATGATAAGATTTCTTAATGCTAAAGCCATAAATAACTGAGCTAACGGGAGATGGAGCGAGTACTGAGCGACCTCGCCGTTTAGTCCGTGTAAGAATATGGGTTGAAAGGACAGATGAGGTAAAAAACATGAGCTGAAAGCACCATCCTGAGGTTAAGTGTATATAATCAATACAATAGTTATTGAGATGCGATAGATTAAAGATTGGGGTTTCTTACACGTACATTTAATATACAACGGATATAAGTCCGTATAGCACTATCACTGAGTTAATTCTTACTTAAGAATTTTCTAAAGTCCGAGAATAAATTGACGTTTATATTTATTCCTATACTCTCTTAATTAACACTTCTCAAGGCAAATTATAGAATTCACTTGCATTTGGTCCCCAAAATCCTAAATCACTTTTAGTATAATAGGTCTCAATAAATTCAGAAGGAATATTCACAACTTGCTCATAGGATGCCCCAAGCTGACACACAGGCCAATCCGAACCGAAGACTACTTTGTCCGCGCCAAATGCACTAAACACAACTTCAAGATACGAGGTAAAGTCACTTTGTCGCCAGCCTGACCAGTCTGCCTCTGTAACCATACCTGATACCTTACACCATACATTATCCATCAGGCCTAATTGATTCATTGCAGACTTCCATTCTTCTATCTCTCTTCCTTTAATATCTGGCTTCGCTATGTGATCTATGATAAACTTTTGTCTGGGAAATAGCTGTACCAATCTAAGTGCCGCTGATAATTGCTTAGGCACTATAAGTATGTCATAAGTATGATTGTAATCCGCCAACAAGCTTATACTATCTAAAAAGTCATCTCTAAGCATAAAGTCGTCATCAGGCTCACTCTGAACTACGTGCCGCCAGCCCTTCAGTTTCTTGAACTGACTATAATAATCTAATCGATCCTTGAGATTTGTACACCTCAGATCCACCCAGCCCACAACCCCCTTGATAAAGTCATGATTTGATGCTAAGCCGAGTAAAAATTCAGTTTCTTCTTCAGATTGATCAGCTTGGACTGCGATGCATCCACTGAAATTGTTAACCTTTAATATAGGCGCTAAGTCTTCAGGAAGGAAATTCCTCTTAATCACCTGCATCTCGTCATCGATCCAAGCGTGCTTGTCAGCGTCGTAATTCCAAAAATGTTGATGTGCATCGATTCTCATGATCCTTCGGCTATTTTATAAACTAAATATGCATTGCATAGGCGACCATTTCTCGTTTTCTGCTGCCCAAGGCACCGCTTGCTGAAAAGAGGACATGAGTTCCTCCCATTCTTGTACTTTTGGATTGGCAGCATCCATCTCCGCTTTTTTTACCGAATCGAATGTCTCTGACACTTCCATAATCATGAATAGACGATTACCAATTAAATATATCTGCATATCCAATATACCAGCCTCTCTTATACTATCTGTAATTTCTGGCCAGGCATTGCCAGATTTATGATACTCCTTGTATTTTTCTATTGCAATTGGGTCATCTCTAAGGTCACAAGCAAAACAGAGTCTTTTCATTGGTATGTATTGATAATATTTAATATTTAATCATGTAAGCTGTGTCAATACGCTTAGCATATAAAACTAATAAGCCTACGACATGGACTATAATGATATGCCTCGTTTCCATGGAATAAAATCATCTTGTCCTAATCGGACAGCTGCTGGAGTATCTATTCCACTCGCAACTTGAATAATATAATCTAATAAAGCCTCACCCTTTTTTTCTATAGTGCTTTCTCCTGTAATAATAGCTCCAGTATTAAAATCCATAATATCAGACATCTTTTCAAATAATGTATTATTAGAGGATACCTTAATGACTGGTGCTACAGGATTACCAGTGGGCGTCCCAAGTCCTGTAGTAAACAATATAATATTACAACCCGCACCTGCTAAACCTGTCGTGCTCTCTACATCACTACCTGGGGTACATAGCAGATTTAAGCCTTTGTGAGTGACTATCTCACCATAATCTAATACATCTGTTATCGGCGAAGAACCTCCTTTCTTCGCTGCACCTGCTGACTTCATAGCATCGGTGATTAGACCATCCCTTACATTACCCGGTGATGGGTTATCTTTAAATCCAGAGCCCTGCATAATCGCAACACTATTATATGACTCCATCAAATGCTTAAATTTTTCAGCAAGGATCAGACTGGAACATCTATTCAGTAATTCCTGCTGTACTCCACAAAGCTCAGGAAACTCAGAAAGAACTGACGAACCTCCTAACACTGTCAGCAAGTCCGACACATGTCCTAAAGTCGGATTAGCAGAAATTCCAGAAAATCCATCTGATCCGCCGCATTCCAGTCCAATAACCAATTTAGATAATGGAGCTGGCTTGCGTTGAAATTTGTTTGCGTCGATTAGACCAACAAATGTTTGCTTAACCGCATCTGCTATAAAATGCCTTTCTGACTTACTCTGTTGCTGTTCCAGAAAATATATGGGCTTTTTGTAATTAGGTGACATCTGATCTAAAATAGATTCGATCATTTTAAACTGCGCCTTCTGACATCCCAAGCTCAATACCGTAGCTCCGGCTACATTAGGATGTGCAATATAGCTTGCTATAAGTCTACATAATACTTCTACATCTTGATCAATAGCCCCGCAACCCCCCTCATGTCTTAAGAACTTAATACCATCAACATTTTCAAAAATTCGCTTCTTCTTTATTTCTTGCGACTCTATAATGATTTCACTATTTAGAATATCACTATTGGTACCTCCACTCTTATATAAGTCGATCAAAGAATGTGTATCTACAACAAAATCTTTCTGATTCGCATAACCTAACTGCTCCAACATAGAAGCTTGTATCATAGCCAGATTACGGTTTTCGCAAAAGACTAATGGGATAACTAACCAATAATTCAGTGTCCCTACCTTGCCATCGGGGCGGTGGTAACCATTAAAAGTTCTACCACTAAACTCACTTACTTCGGGTCCTATCCATTCCTTCTTGACGTCTTCAATCTGGTAGTCAGTCGTCGCATGTTCTATATTGGCTGTCGTGATGCGCCCTCCTCTCGGTACTGGAGACAAAGCTCTTCCCACGATGACTCCATACATCATAATGATATCTCCAACTGCTAGATCAACACAGGAAAATTTATGCTTCGCTGGGACGTCGTCTATAACTTCATAAATCTCACCAGCAAGAACTATGCGGTCTCCTGCCAACAAATCACTTAATGCTACTATCACGTTATCCTCTGGATGAACTTTTAGTGTATTATCTAACATATGATCCTTCTTCTTTTTTGTTTAACGATCTTAAGATTGGAAGATGCGAATACTTTCATAACACTGCAAAATATTGTTAATATTTTAGATCATCATGCCTGTATTAATAATGTGCATTATCAATGAATTATTCTAAATCTTATTTAAATTATCGTAGATAACAAACATCAACTTTTCTCATTGGCGTCTATCTACTTAAAAGATATATTACTAATGTAGTAGATTGGACCATCATATTTTTACATCCTACTTTCTGCTTGACTTGGGTGGTCTTTCTTTTGCTCACGCACGTACTCGCTAGGGACTACACCGTAAAGCTTCTTAAAGCATTTTGAAAAATAAGACGCTGTATTGAAGCCAGTCATAAACATAATCTCTTTAATGGTATAATCGCTCTTCTCCAGTAATTGGACAGCACGTTTTAGCCGTATAGTTCTAATAAATTCACTTGTCGAATAGCCAGTAAGTGCCTTTATCTTTAGATAGAGTTTGCTTCTACTCATTAGCATATCTTTCACCATAGCCTCAACATTATACTCTGTATCAGACATATGTTCGTGAATTAGATCTACGGCCATCTGTAGAAATTGTTCATCTACTGAGGTTACCGTAATCTCTTTGGGATGGAGAATAGATTCATGCTTAAATTTAGATTTCAAGAGCTCTCTATGATGATGTATGTTCAGTATTTGTTGTCTAAGAATATCAAGTCTAAATGGTTTTCTAATATAGGCGTCAGCTCCGATTTCCAAACCTTCCATCTCGCTTTCGTTCGTAGACTTGGCTGTAAGCAGGACAATAGGTATATGGCTGGTATTCACGTCGGACTTGAGATTATTACAGAGTTCTATACCATCCATCACTGGCATCATAATATCACTAATTATAATATCTGGTAAGGACGACTTCGCTATCTCTAAGCCCGCTTTCCCATTTTCAGCATCTATAATTCTAAAGTCATTCTCGAAACCTCTTTTGATAAATTTTCTAATGTCCTGGTTGTCATCGATAAAAAGTAGCAATGGCAATACGTCAGTTGAAATAGCAGTTTCTTCTACATTTAGTTTAGGTAGTACACTTGGTTTATCTGGAGTAAAATATTCTAGTGGATCTCTACTGAAATCGTGAGATATGGTGTTGCTAAATTCATCCTTAGCGTATACATTTTTGCTGATAGGAAGCCTGACAATAAAATTAGCTCCTTCCTCTACCTTACTTTGTAGCATGATCTCACCATGATGCCTATGGACTAAGCTCTTAGTAAAGGATAAT
>Ga0209187_1000880_pt1 | contig 42347 bp, 33 predicted proteins | sample BantaG_FD_187430 | JGI IMG/M metagenome (GOLD analysis project Ga0209187, IMG submission 187430) | Marine algal microbial communities from Bantry Bay, Ireland - BantryBay_4 metaG (SPAdes) (version 2) | ecosystem: Host-associated > Algae > Red algae > Unclassified | place: Bantry Bay, Ireland...
AACTTTTTCACCTAAACAATAAATGCACTTTTTTTATTCATAACCTTTGACTGCCCTCAAAGCTATACCCAACAATCATTACAGAAGATTTATTCAACCAATTTGTCTATTAAGCCTTATTTACTGAATCTTATGCATCCACCCATACCAAATTATTTTCTTGTAATATAGAAGCATTATCAAAACGATAAGCGCAAAGTTTACCTTCCTTTGCAACAGAATAATCTAAGCAACAAACATTAGCTTTGAGCAAAGTAGGACGTCCATGTAACCAATAATGACCAAAGAAAACAGGTTTGTCAGTTTCAGGGTAGTGTTCCATATTTACAGTAAAATCTTTCTTTGGCATGTTGATATTCAACACGCTCATCTCTTTGATAGTTTTACCTTTAGGGTCTTCCCACCATTTTAAACGGATTTCAGAGCGTAGGTTGTCATCTTTATCTTTAAAAGTGATGCCATCAGGTAGTGCTACTTCCAATCCTTTGCAAAGGATATCCACTACCTTATAAAGTTCCTTGCTTTTAGCAGCAGACTCAATGAATTGGTCATTATTTAAAACACCCTGCAGTGATTTTTTTTTCAGAACGTTCATTGAGCCAATATGCCAGCAAGCATGAATCGCTCGGAAATATTCATTTTCAAAATACAAAGGCAAGGTTTTAAACCATGCAATCGCCTCTTGATATTCAGTTGGTTTATTCTTGTATTGTCTTAAAGTTACAGCGTGTTGCTTACAGTTTTTAAGGGTGTGTTTTCGCAAAAAAGTTTCATCCACTTTTGTATTATACAGTATAGCATTGTACTCATGGTTTCCCATTAAGGCGATGGCATTCTCCTCCTTCACCATTTGGCGCACGAGTTTTACTACCCCTGGGCTATCTGGTCCACGATCTATATAATCACCTAAAAAAAGAACTTTGCGATTTGGGTGCGCATAGCCTTTGTCCTCTTCTTGATAACCAAGCTTTAGAAGTAAGGCTTTTAATTCGTCTATATGGCCGTGAATGTCTCCTATAAGATCGTACATAATTATTTATTTATTAATCGTTTCCATTCTTCATTAATGTTTTGCTTTTGCGCAATGGATTCGATTTGTTTATTTACAAATGCTTTATACTCTTTATGAATGAAAAGAGGGTAAAGGCGAAACCAATTTTTGTTCATTCTGTCAAAGCATTCCCAAAAGCTCTTTATAGTAGGAAATTGATACTGCCACGTTATTATTGGGTCCTCCTCTTCATCTAGCATGCCCCCGCTACTACCTATACTTATTATTCGACCTTCTTTATTTCTATAGATTCGCTCGCCGCCACCTTCTGCTCCCCATTGAAATATCAATTCGAGACTTGGGTTTTCAGTTTCTTGAAGACAATGCTGGCAGTAGTTTTTCATAGGTGCAAGATAAAGAAGGCTTGCGTAAGGAGATTATGTAGCCAACAACTTTTATAATTCACTACGCACACTCCGTATGTAGCTAACTATTATTTTAGTAGCATGATAGAAACAGACATTCCCTTTTTAGAAAAAGTAGAAATCAATAAATTGAACCATAGTTTTAAAGGCTCAGAGATAGAAGCACTTTGTACTATGGCCTTCTGTGCTAGTCACCTACTCTCCTATCAAGATTATACGCTAGAGCTGCAGTTTAATTTGCAGGCGAATTGTCGCTTTGAACCTTGCGAAGCAAGTGCAAGATTCATAGCCTATTATACGGTAGCTACCTTCCCCTTACTCAACCATATTATTCCTCACCTTGATTTTATAGTACATTTTCACCATGCGCTATTGGGAGAAGAAACCTTTACGGGAAGCATTCCAAAAAAATTGGAAGAAGTTTCGCATCCTCCTTTACTAGATACACGCTATGTGAGCTTGCTTCAAGACGCGAAAAAAATGGGCGTATCGACTACCGAAATAAAAAGACTGTACACCAAGCATGGTATAGCCCCCTTAAGCATCATACTAAGTTTAAAAGAAGGGCATGATATGAGTATAGCCGATGCGGAACAAATCTATGAGGACTATCCTATTTAATTAATACAACTTTTTATCTCAACTATAATTTTTCTTTTCAATTAAAAAATTATATTAGTACTATGAACTTTAATCTGGGCGATACCGTACTTTGTATCAACGATCATAATCACCTCACGCTCCAAAAAGGAACGCTGTATACCATCCAAGAAATCCTAGCTTGCAAAAACTGCCAAGAAGCCGTTGTAGATGTTGGTTTAAAACTTGAAAAACGCTGCCAGAGTCATTATTGCCGGAAATGCAATACCTATGCCACAACACCGCCTAGCTATAAAAACTTTGCCTTTGCCGATCGATTTGTAAAGCTCAATGATCTACTAGCAGACGTTCGTTGGAAAAAAGAAATGACCTATAACGAAAAATTAATGACTTATTTCAATGTATCCAATGATACACTCTTTCCTATAGAGAGCGGTGAAAATTAATTTATACCACTTCCACACAAATCCCAATATGATCACTCTGCTTCTTCTCGGCATTCCAAGTTTCTAGTTTTATTTTCTTTTTCAATAAAAGCGAATTACTCAATACAATATGATCTACTGATAAGGGAATGCCTAGCGTCAAATTAGTAAGTTTCAATTTTTTGAAGTCCGCCGTTAATTTTTCAACAGCATCAATACTCGGCCATCGGTGACCTTGGAGTATGGTGTTGAAATCTCCTGCTAGGCAAATATTATCTTCCTTATTCAAGGCAGACCAATCCGAGCGCACGCCATCCAAATCTCGTTTGAAATTTTTAGTCGTGCCACCATCAATTCCTATTATGCCACCGTAGACTGTTAGCTTACCATTCGGCGTATCTAAAACTAAGTGCAACGTATTGTAAGCATCAAAAGTTAGTTTTTGTTCTAGTATTTTATATTGGCTAAAAATTTGGGTACGGCACTCCCCATTTTTATAATCTGTCATACCATCATGGTCTGGGTATAGTGCTTTGGAGGAAACGGTATGATAGCCTTCGCCAAAATTTAGTTTTTCGTGTGTTTCTGTGAGTATATAAATATCAGCATCGTATCCTAATAAGATTTCTTTTGCTTGTTCGGGTTTTAGTTTTTTTAGGCGTTCTAGGTTCCAGGTGATAATTTTCATTTGACTAAAGGTATGACTTTAACCTTTTTAGAGAGAATTCAAACTATTTGCAATTCGCGAATCGCGAATTATGCAAAACCTACAACAAAAAAACACCAAGTACTACACCTTTTACAAGCCTTCTTTTTTATATTCGTGAGAGGCTAATATTGAATTGGTTTGAATAAAAAAACTACTACGTAAACTCGTTGCGCTAAGACTTCTGACCTTAAGGCAAATACATTATTTATGAATTATCAAATTGAAGAACTTATTATTTACAGTATAATCGCATTTGTGGTAGGAGCAATTGCAGCTTACTTTTTTACTAAATCCTTAGGCGTTAAAAGAACTGATTTTGAAGAATTGAAAGAAAAGTTTGGCTCAACGCAAAATGAATTGGATACACAAAAGGCACTTACAAAACAATTCACTGAAGACAAGCAATCCTTAGAATCAAAATTATCCATAGAGCAAGAAACGAATAGAAACCAAGAAAAAGAACTGTCTAGCATAAATGCGCGCTACGAGGCAACTAATAATAGGATGCTTGAAGAAAAGAATACCAATGAAAAACAGCAGATTGAAATTGGAGAACATAAAGATGCTATAACAGAGCTAAATACCAAACTAGCTAAGCAGTCCGCAAATAATGATGCACTGAATGATAAATTAGACGTGCAAAAAGTAGAAATAAAAGAAATGCGCAATCAAACAGAATTGCATTTTGAGAAAGTGGCTAATCGACTATTAGAAGAAAAATCTGAGAAATTTACAACGGCGAATAAAGAGAATATTAAAAATATTTTAAATCCGCTGCAAGAAAAAATAAAAACCTTTGAAGAAAAAATTGAAAAAAGCAATAAAGACAACAACGAACACAATACCAGCTTAAAGGAAATGGTAAAGAACTATACCGACCTTAGTAAAAAGATTGGAGAAGATGCTAATAATCTTGCCAAGGCTTTAAAAGGAGATTTTAAGCAACAGGGAAATTGGGGAGAAATTATTCTACAAACTATTTTAGATAAATCGGGTCTTGAAGAAAATAGAGAGTATTTCTTACAAAAATCTGAAAAAGATGGTGAAGGAAAAATACAAAGACCGGATGTAGTTATAGAATTACCTGATAATAAGAGATTAATTATTGACTCTAAAGTATCTCTTGTAGCCTACGATGCCATGGTTGCTGCAGACACTAAAGAGGAAGCCGAAATACAACAAAAGAATCACACACAAGCTATAAAAAATCATATTGTTGGTCTCTCCGCCAAAAACTATCAAGACCTATACCAAATTGAAAGCCCAGATTTTGTTATGATGTTTATTCCCATAGACACAGCCTTTAGTTCAGCACTTCGCTTTGATAGTAGTTTGTTTGAATATGCCTTTAGTAAGAATATTATTATCGTTACTGCATCTACATTACTTGCTACGTTAAAAACCGTAGAATCCCTTTGGAAGAATGACAAGCAAAATAGATTTGCAATGGAGATTGCGGCTGAAGCAGGTAAAATGTATGATAAGTTCGTAGGTTTTACAGAGGATATGCAAAAAATGGGTAGCCAACTAACAACCGTACAAAAAACCTATACTAGCTCTATGAATAAACTCTCTAAAGGATCGGGCAATTTGGTAAGACGTGCCGAAATAGTAAAAGAGCTTGGAGCAAACGCCTACAAATCATTACCAGAGAGTCTTACGAATAATCATATTGAAGAGTCAAATACAACTGCAGAAGAAGGAAATACTTTAATTTAGGAGTTCGATTCTATTTGATTTAAACCATCAATTAAGATTTGAGCACAAACAACTCATAAATACACAATCAAACTCATTACCAGAAACAAATGAATAAACTTGAATTATTAATCAATGATTTTACAATTACCAACTTGCTTCATTTTTTGCGAAAGGTTTTAGAGGGTAAAAACTTTAAACCAAATTCTGAAGAATTAGACCATTTATTTCCAGAGGATATTTATGAGAAATATGAATCAATTTTAAAAATCGGCGAAGCGGAAATTGGATCAGATGACCTTATCGTTATTGTATCTAAAACAAATGAGCCACTTACTGAGCGAACTGGAAAAAAGAATCAATATGAAATAGCTAAGACCGTTATTAAACACGAAGTAAAAGACGCTTCGTTATTCGTCTTTTACGATGATGATGGAAATTTCAGATTTAGTTTTATAAAAGCAAATTATTTAGGCACCAAAAGAGAGATTACTAATTATAAGCGTTACACATACTTTGTATCAAAAAAACAAACTAATAAAACGTTTATTAAACAAGTTGGTGGCTGCAATTTTAACTCTCTTGACGAAATTGTTCAAGCTTTTAGTGTCGAACCACTTAACAAACAATTTTACCAAGACATCGCCAAATCGTTCTATGGGTTAATTGGTGGTAAGGTGAAACTCGGTACTAAAAAAGTAGAATTTGATACTACACTTGAACTGCCTTCATTAAGTGCAGTTGCTAATCGGAAAGTATATCAAGAATTTGCTGTAAGATTAATAGGTAGAACTATTTTTTGTTGGTTCTTAAAAAATAAAAAGTCTAATGCAGGCAAGGCGCTCTTACCTGATAATTGGTTATCATCGAAAGCGGTAAATCAGAATTACTACCACGCCATATTAGAAAAGCTATTCTTTTTGGTCTTGAATACCAAAATTACTGAACGGAAAGATAGTTTTCTTCTACTTGATAATCATACGGACATTCCGTTCTTAAACGGTGGATTATTTGAACCCCAAAATGAAGATTATTTTGTTGCACATAAAGCAAATTATACCCTAAAACTTCCGGACGAATGGTTTAAAGAATTGTTTGAAACACTTGAACAATACAATTTTACGATTGATGAAAATAGTATTTATGATGCGGAAGTAAGCATTGATCCTGAAATGCTTGGAACCATATTTGAAAACCTTCTAGCAGAAATAGATCCAGATACTGAAAAGAGTGCAAGAAAGGCAACGGGTAGTTTTTATACGCCTAGAGAGATTGTTGATTATATGGTAGAACAATCCCTAGTACAGTATCTAAAAACTAAATTGGTAGTTGCAAATGAAGAAGAGCTTTCAGAACTATTCAAAGAAGGTGGCGAGAATAAGTTTGACAAAAAACAAACTAAGAATATCCTTGAAGCATTAAGCAATGTAAAAATATTAGACCCAGCTTGTGGTTCTGGGGCATTTCCAATGGGTGCATTACACAAAATTATTAATGCCTTACAAAAGCTAGATCCTGATGCCTCTTGGTGGAAGCAAAGGCAAATAAAGAATGTACCGAATGCGTTAGCTAGAAAGATGCTAAAAGAAAAACTAGATGGAGAAAGTGCAGACTATGTACGGAAATTAGGCGTAATACAAAACTCCATCTATGGTGTGGATATTCAACCGATTGCTGCTGAAATCTCCAAGTTACGTAGCTTTTTGAGCTTGGTAATTGATGAAACCATTATTGATAAGGCAGAAAATAGAGGAATACAAGCACTACCGAACCTAGAATTTAAGTTCGTTACCGCCAACACTTTGATTGGTCTTCCAGAAGACAAAGGTCAACAAATGGGAATGTTTGACAATTATGAAGAAATAGAACAATTAAAAAATCTACGCTCGGATTACCTTCAGAGTTATGGGAACAAAAAAGAAAAAATCAAAAACAAGTTTCTAAAAGTTCAACGAAAGGCATTTAAAAAAGACTCCAATTTATTTACTGATCAAAATAGTAAAAGCTTTAAGATCACAAGTTGGAATCCTTTCGATAATAAGCCATCGAGTTGGTTTGATCCAGAATGGATGTATGGAGTTCATGAGTTTGATATAATAATTGGAAACCCTCCTTTTATTGGTCAAAAAGGTAATAACAAAATATTTAAAACTGTAAAGGATACAGAGTTCGGCAAATTATTTCATCAAAGAAGAATGGATTATTTCTATTTCTTTTTTCATAAGGCCATTGATTTAGCAAAAAAGTCAGGACTAATTAGTTTTATTTCCACAAACTATTACATAACAGCAACCTATGCTGATAAACTTAGAGATGATTTAAAAGAGAGAACATCAATAATACAATTAATAAACTTTAACGAATTCAAAATATTTGAATCCGCAGCAGGTCAACACAATCTAATTACAATATTAAAGAAAGAACTTTTGGATTGTGAAATCAAAGTAATTTCTACAAATAGAACAGGAAATGCCAACACCATAATTTTAAGTAATATTTTATCCGGCATTGATGACCATTCTTCTTATTACAAAATGCCGAATCAAGAAGTTTATGAAGGTAAATTACAATATATAAGGTTGCAAAACCCTGAATATAATAATGGTCTTGGTAATATTCTTAATAAAATTGCTGATTCGACCACATATCTAAACGATGTTTGTGAATTGACTCAAGGAATCGTGACAGGTGCAGACAAACTTTCTCAAAAACATATTGTAAAGTATGGGATAGATGGCTTGAAAGGAGAGGGTATTTTTGTGCTGACGGAGCAAGAGTTGCAGAATATGCAGCTTACTCAAAAGGATTTAGTGTTTATAAAGCCGTGGTTTAAAAATTCTGATATTTCACAATGGATTACTAATGAAATTACCAATCAATATTTAATTTATTATACAAGTAAAAGTAAAAATGAATTACAGGGTAGTCTCCTCGATCATTTTAACACTTACAAACCCATATTGGTTAACCGTAATACTCGGAGTGGCACTGGAATTCTAACAAGTGAAGACTATGATTCATTTGTGAAAGGAGATTTAGAAGTCTCATACGTTATGATAGCATCCGCATTTAAACGAGGAGAATATTGTTGTATATCTTATGCAAGAGAGTTAAAATATTTTGAATGTCCAAAAATTGTTGTACCTCAAAGAAGCAATAAGAATACTTTTGGTTACAACGAAATTGATTGGTATGCCAGTGCTGATGTTTATTACATTATTCAAAAAGAGAGAAAGATTAGTCTAAAATATATCCTTGCAGTACTAAACTCCAAATTATATTTTCTATGGTTTTATCATAAGGGCAAGAGAAAAGGTGAAATGTTAGAATTGTATTTAACACCTTTATTAGAAACACCGATTAGGCTGGTTGTACCGACTATAGAAAACATAATCGTTCATCAAGTTGATATGCTATTAGAGAAAAAGAAAAATCATGAATCTACGAATGAAATTGAATCTCATATTAATCTAATGATTTACAAAGTATATGAGCTAGAATTCGATGAAGTAAAACTTATTGATCCTAATATTGAAATTACTCCAGAAGAATACAATAGTTACAAAATAGTTTTATGAGCAATAATTTTATAACAAATAGTGCAGAAAATGCAACGTTAAAAAAGCGTTTAGAAAAACTAATTTTAGCAAGTCAAGAATTAAAATTCTTAGTCGGCTTCTTCTACTTTTCGGGATGGCAAGAAATTTATAAGAAGTTACAAGATAACCCAAACGTTACCCTCAAAATATTAGTTGGTTTACAGGTTGACAAATACCTCAGTACTATTGTTGAAGTTGGCTTACTAGATGAAAGTTTAAGCCAAGAGGAGCATTTCACTCAGTTTATTAAATCAATGGGATTTGCCATTAACAATGCTGAAATGGATAATGAAGCATTCTATAATCAGATTGAATACTTCATTCAATTATTAGACGTAGGAAAACTTATCATAAGAAAAACTCTAAACCCAAATCACGCCAAAGTGTATTTGTTTAGTTATAACAATGAGTTGGCAGACACATTAGATAGCAAAGGCCAATTCATTACAGGAAGTAGCAATTTGACCAAAGCTGGTTTGCGAAGTCAAGAAGAATTTAATGTAGAAATTAAAGACTATGGTTTTGAAACTGCCGAGGCCTATTTTGATACTCTCTGGGATACTGCAGTACCCATAACTGAAGCAGAAAACGGAACCAAAATCATCATTGATTTTCTAAAGAATAAAAGTCAAGCATCTATAATAACACCTTTTGAGGCTTATGCTCTCATATTAAAAACGTATATCGAATTACAAGAAGCGAAAAAGATAAACGATGCCATAACAAGATTGTTAGATGAAAATGGATTTGAAAAATACCAGTACCAACTTGATGCAGTAAATCAAGCTATGAATGTAATTGACACCTATAATGGAGTTATCATAGCTGATGTTGTTGGATTGGGGAAATCTGTCATTGCTTCGCTCATAGCTAATCAAATAGGTAAAAGAGGTTTGATTTTATGTCCACCAGGTTTGATTGGCAGTAAAAATGAAAATTCAGGTTGGTGGGAATATTGGAATAAATTCAAGCTTTACAATTGGGATATTGAAAGTTCTGGTAATCTGGAAGCAATAGCGGAAGGTATTCAAAAGAACAATTTAGAGTATCAAGTAATCATTGTTGACGAAGCCCATAAATTTAGAAATCAAGATACATCTGCTTATGAAGCCTTGATGGATATTTGCAGAGGGAAGCAAGTCATATTATTGAGTGCCACGCCATTTAATAATTCACCAGCAGATGTTTTTTCACTTCTAAAACTATTCATTGTTCCTGGAGCCTCAGGCATTACTATTGAATCTGATTTAGAAGGACGGTTCAATGCTTATAATTATCGGTTCAGACGTCTCTCTAATATTTTAAAAAACCACAATTCTAACAATTCAGACAAGAGAAGAAAAGCAGAACGTGATTATGAAAAAATGTTTGGTCTAACACCTCCAATTGATTTGGCTATTGTAAGAGGTAATGTTAATGCAATGGCAAACGACATCAAAAGTATAATTACACCTGTAGTTATCAGACGAAATAGACTTGACCTAAAAACAGATTTTGAGTACAAAAATGAAATTAAAAACCTTTCTGAAGTAAAAGATCCAGAAGAACAATTCTACGAATTGACTATTGAACAATCTGACTTTTATACACGAATCATCAGGGATTATTTTTCTGAAATGGGGCGCTTTAAAGGTGCAATATATAAACCTAATGAATACGAAAGCCAAAGAGCTGATGAAGATGATCTTTCAGAAGATGATAACAGAGCTTTCCAACAACAGCGAAACTTATTCGATTTTATGAGGCGTTTATTGGTTAAACGTTTTGAAAGTTCGTTTGGAGCTTTCGAAAAGAGTATTCAAAGATTCCTGCGAACAAATCGAATGGTTTTATCCTTCATTGAAAAGTCTGGTAAATATGTAATGGATAGAAAAGTTATCGAGAACATATATGACGACTCAGAAAATGCTGATGATTTTACTTACGAGGCAATAAGAGAAGCACTGGAAGAATTTGAACAAAATGCTATTAACAGAACCAAACCTAAGCATACCAAGATATATGACATTGAAGAATTTCAGTACAAAGACGAATTTATTAATGACATAAAAAGCGACATCAGCCTTTTTGAGGATATTGAACAAGAAATCACCAAGCTTAATATTATTCAAAACGACCCCAAAAGAGAAGCTGTCTTAAGCACAATAAAAAAAGTTCTAAAAAAAGAGTCCAACCCTAAAAGAAAAATTATTCTTTTCTCTGAATACACAGATACCGTAAGACATCTAAAGGAATACTTTGAAAAAGTGTTGCAGGGCAGAGCAATATTCTGTAATGGAACAATTTCAAAGAGTTTTGCAAAAGAACTTGATGCCAATTTCAATGCAAAATACAAAGAGCAAGTTGATGATTTTGATATACTGATTACAAGCGATAAGCTATCTGAAGGATTTAATTTAAACAGAGCAGGATTAATTATTAATTACGACATTCCTTGGAACCCAACCCGGGTTATTCAACGCGTAGGTCGAATAAACAGAATGAGTGCAAAGGTATTTGATCAGCTTTATATCTACAACTTTTTCCCTACCGACCAAGGTTCTGACATAGTAAAAAGTAGAGAAATAGCTCAACAAAAAATGTTTTTGATTCACAGTGCATTAGGTGAAGACTCAAAAATATTTGATGCAAATGAGGAACCAACACCTAGTGGACTTTTTAGTAAAATAAGTGCCAACCCAGAAGAAAATGAGGAATTGAGTATTAGCACAATCATTCGGAATGACTACAATAAAATCATTGAATCGTATCCAGAGGTTGCTAAGAAAATTAATGAGTTACCTAATCGAGTTAAAACAGCAAAAAAGTTTGATGATAATAATGTGGTTGTTTTAAGAAAGAAAGGAATGGCTTTGTTTTCACTAGTACACCAATACGAAAATGAAAAACCAAAGGATAAGCCATCAGAAAAAACATTTGAGGAATTAATACAATTCGTAAAGTGTAAACCTGATGAAGAAAGACAACCATTGAATAGTGAGTTTTGGAAATCATATGAAGAAATAAAGAAGTTTAAGCCAAAATATAAATCTGGCAGAAGTGAATTAGCTTTAGAAAATCAGGCAAGAATAGCTTTAAAAACCTTACTAAAAGAAAAAAGAGATGATTTAGACCAGGAATTAGTTTCATTTATTGATACACTTTTAAAGGACATCAATAAATACAAGACACTTCCTAAATACACTTTAAGAAGACTTAAACTCTCGGCTAAAGACAAACAATTTGATGAACTCTTATCCAACATAAAAGACTTGAAAAGAAAATTAGGAACTGACTACTTAGAAGTAATACTTCATCGGGTAAATAATATTGAAAATGATGTTATAATTGCTGTAGGTAATAGGAATGTTTCGGAATAAGCCCCCCCTAGATTTAGATTGCCTCTACACCTTTATATCCAATCCAATACAAAGTAGTAATCTTCTCTTCCCCCTCCAACAATTACTTCACCGCCTAGGTGAAGATTGCATTTTCACCTAAATATCCAACTACTCTAGGCATAGGTTGTATTTAAGCCACTTAGTAGGCAGTAGCAATAATTTACCATTTCCTTTCCATTATTTACACCTAGGTATAAATCATATATTGTATATTTGAGCAGTTAAGTTTTAGAAATGTCTGAGAAATATATTTTTAGTGGTGATTATAAAAATCAATCAGGTCAAGTAAAAGTCAAGTTGCTTTTATTACATTTTAAGGATGAAAATAAAGTCAACTTTATTTACTCCCCACATCTCGACCTAACAGGTTATGGCACTAATTTAGGTGAGGCTAAAGAATCTTTCAATCTTGTTTTTGAAGATTTTGTAGATTACACCATTAAGAAGAAAACCCTAGGTACTATTTTAAAAAAATTGGGTTGGGAAATCAAAGGCAAGGTAAAGAAACCTAAAAAATTAATAGCACCCAGTATTACTTCTGTTATTGGTGATAATGATTATGTTTCTGAAATTTTTGATAATTATAAGACGAAGACTTACCATGAAGAAGTTGGTCTGCCAGCTTTTGCCTAATTTGGAATAACGTCTATCCAGAAACTGTCTAATATATCTTTAAAAGACTTTAGAAAGTTTTTAAAGTATATGGGATTGAACGTAATAAAATCTACTAAAGGAAGAGGCGGGCATGAGAAATGGTCTAAAAAAGGGATGCAAAGGCCCATAACCATACAAACACATATTACACCAGTGCCAGAATTTATTGTGAAACAAGTAATTAGACACTTAGGCTTAGATAGAGAAAGTTTTCTTACAAAATTTAATTCTATGTAAACCCTCACTCTTTCTAGATTTAAATTGCATCTACACCTTTATATCCAATCCAATACAAAGTAGGAATCTACTCTTCCCCCTCCAACAACTTTTTCATCAGCTCGGCAGCTTCTTTTAGTTTTTCGGGCGGTAGTATGCGCAGGAATTCTGCCGGGCCTATATCGCTGGGTGTAGCCATCCATTTGTATAATGGATGATCTTCAGGAAAGTCTTTGGTGTATTCCAGCTTTATAATATCATAAGGAGAGCAGTGCAGAAACATTCAAAATTTTTCTAGTAGATCTAGTCTAATCGTTCTAGGATTTTCGTTGAGGAGATATTTTGCTTTACGCGGATGGATACCAGGGGCTGTTAAAAAGGCGGGGGACGAGCTTATATTTTTTACCATCAGTACCAATGATACTGACTTAGAAGGGACTCCTATAACGGTTGCAAGCGGTGATGAAAATCAACGCAGCACACCAAACCTAAATGGTGATACCAATGCCGATAATTTACTAGTGCAAAATAATGGCGGCGTATCCGTTGATTATAAAATTTGGATAGTGGAGTAGAAAACCTTTTGTTTAAACCTGGAAAGTTTATGGTACTCGAATACTATAAACTTTCCAGGTTTTTTCCCAGCACCCTGCCAGGCTTTTGCTGGGTGGGGTGTTTTATTTTATTCTTAATGTAAATTGGTTATGTAGTAAAAACTTACCTTTAATCCTATGAGTAGAAAAGAAAAGTTCATTAACCAAGAGATACGCATGTTATCCTTTAATGCGGCTTTTCAGCATGCAGGTGTATATAAGCCTGCGGTATCAGATAAGGACAAAGGATCTATGCGTAATAAGTTACATGGCGCAATGACTGATATGCTTGAACAATATAAAGTAGACCAAAAGCCCGTAAGCGACCAACAGCATATAGATAATTTGATTAGGCTAAGGAATAGTTCAAAAAATTTTGGCGAACAGTTTAAAGAAGGTCATTTGCGCCTCGGTATTATTCAAAAACTCTTTAATTTATTTTTAAAATATCACTGGTGCCTTGGCAATATAAATACACCGCCTCACTTTCCAATTGATCGTATTATCCAAAAAAAGCTGCGAATTAAGCCTTTGATAGCTTGGACACAATTAGCCGATATGGATGAGTATATCCGCATCATTGATTATGCCAAAACTTATTTGGCGGACAAGTCGAAAATAGAGTGCGAAAATTGCGATAGCATAGCGGAATTAGAATTAAAACTATTTAATAGAAGAAATTAATAATTATGGATAGAATATTTCATGCCGAAGGACTTACAGTAGACTTAGAGCGTATATGCGCTATAAAGGAGAATTACATGGATGACAAATACCAGGTGATTGTGCAATACAATGCTCGTTACACCCACAGTCAAAATCCTTTTGATGAAACCGTTTCAAAAGATTTGGTAAGTGATACGATTATAAAAGACTATAGAAATTTTGAATATACTCGTGAGGCCTTTCTTGGACTTAATGAATATTGGTCGGAGTATTTGAAGAGTAAGAAATAGTTCATTGTTATGTCAAAGATTAAAAAAAAAGATATTGTTTATTTATTTGATGAGCTTTGGCCACTCATGCCATATGCCACAGAGCATAAAACAAAGTGTTTGGAACAATTTGAATCGATACAAGCATTTTTTAAAAAATACAAACCCAAAAATCATGATAAATTATTCAGGGATTTGAAAGCACTGCCGGGAATTGGAATTACAATTGCAAGCGGTCTCATTTGGTCGGGCTATGAGGATAGAAGAGTGCCCTTTGATAGATACACCACGTCCTATGCCTTAAAGCTAGGCATCATACGATCAAATAATATTTTGGATAACTATTTAGACTATTGTAGCAATATCCAGTCTTACTGCGAAGAACAAGATTATGACATTGAGGATTTTGTTCGGGAAGCAATGCTAGAAATGAAAGATTCTATTTGGATTACTGAACCTGAATAGTATTATGCAAAGGCCATAAATGCTGAATCCGCTATGGTTTATGCAATTCGTCTCTCAGTTCATCTATCTTATACAATTGTTCGGTCCATACTACAATAAGTTGCGCCAATTCATCAATCGTTTCCTCTGTATAAAAATCCTCTACCTTGCTCTTGGAGATATAGGCTTTGAAGGTAAGAATGTGATGGCCTTCCCCTGTTCTGGAGCCGTCTAAAAAATTAGTCATTTGATAGATGCTCTTATCTTGAGCAAATGCATTATAATTGGACTGTAATTTATCAAATAAATCTTGGGCACCTTTTTCTTGAACAATCTGCTCTAGTGATTTTGATTGTGTTTTGCACGGCCAAATTTCACAAGAAAGGGACAGACGAATTTGACCATTTAATGGTCTTGAGTGCAATCTAAACCATCGTCCCCATTCATCCTCTGAAATATTGATATAGGCATTGGTTTGGACTCGCTTACCGAGCTTGCGAATAAATTGAGCTTCTTGTGGCATAAGCTCCTTAAGTCGTTTTAAAAGTCTAGCTCGCACTTGTTTAAGAAAAATGCCTTTGTGATAATTTACTTCAGGTTTGTCAAAAGCCTCCAATGTGGTTACCGCAGATAATGAAATAACGGACTCTATAATATCTTCTACTTCTTCTTGATTATCTTTTATTCTTTTACGGAGCATATTAAATAAGTCAGAGATGTGTATTGCATTTTTTTTGAGGAAATGATCCTTTTGGCAGAGACGATATAGTACTTTTTCCCACTCTTCGTCAAATTCTTCCATTTGATCTAATTTATTAGACGATTCCTCATCCAAGGCTGGCAAATTCATTTGGAGTGCATCTTGCTCATTCCACCTGTCAAAAGCTGGCTTTCTATGTAGTAGTTTATAAACGGTGGGATAGGCAATTTGAATACTTACCAAAGCAAAATTTATAATATGGTCTAAATCATTTTCTAGTTTTTCTTCATCAGTATTTTCTATTTTTCGCTCTGAATTAATACATCCTATTAAGGAAAGTGCATTTAATAAACGTTTTAAAGAACGGGGATTGGTACCTACGGTTAAACTACATATGGAGGCAAACTCCTTAGCTAATTCTTTATTTGTACTTTGTTCTTTATTTATGTAGCCTGTTTTTTCTAAGTTTTCAATTAAGAATTCATCAATTCTGTAACTACTCGTGGGCATGGAAAACGGCACTTGAATAATTTTATCGAAAAAAGATCTGAACTCTCGCTCGTTACTCTCTGATATTTTTCCAAATTTTGGCTCTAGTCCTTTTATGACAACATCGTAATCAATGGCTAGTATGAAGACACAATTTTTGAGCGTAAAAATATTCTTTAATAGTTCAAGTAGATTTACTGCGGTTGATGGGTCAATACGATCTAAATCATCTATAAAAAAGATAAGGCCTTTCTTATTGTTTTTTTTGATACATTCATCAATTATGGCGGATAATTCACTTCTTATTTCGCCTATGGTCGACTCATTGCCTTGATTAAATAATTGTTCCGAAAGAGCTTCACCAGCGCCATCTATGACTTTGTCTCCTGCAGCTTTTAAACCTACTTTTAAAAGTCCTTTACCAATACTTGCCGCTTTTTGTATTAGTTTTTTACTCGTACTACTATCAACATTCGAAATATGCGTAGTCTCTTTTATTAGTTTGACAATGATATCTACTAAGGTGCTTTGTGCATCCTGCATGAGGGAGTATTCCCAAGTATTAAGCCACACGGATAGAAACTCACTATCCTGTTGATCTGCTAGATTGTTTTGCAGACTATTCATGAGGGATGTTTTTCCGCTTCCCCATTCTCCTTGTAAGGCAATAGTAATTGGGGTGCTTGTACGCTTTATAAAATTGGCTAAGCCGTTTTCATAAGGTTCGATGCCAAAGGCATCTCTATCACCTCGCGCCGATTGGCGCGGCATATCCGTAATATTTGAAATCATAATTTTTAAAGTTTAGACCAAGTGTGTGAAGATGATTCAGGACAGCCTGAACTAGAAGGGCGTCTTTCGGAGTTTACTTTAACACCACATTTTTTACATAAGTAAATATCGTCGCCTATATCGCTTAAGTGAGTCCAAGTATGCGATGATGCCTCTGGACAACCAGAACTAGAAGGACGACTTTTTGATTGTACGAGCGTTGCGCATTTTTTGCATTGATAATTCTTATCACCTACATCTCCCAGAGCCGTCCAAGTATGAGACGATGCCTTCGGGCAACCTGATGAAGATGGACGACTTGATTTAGAAACTAATATTGAGCACTTTTTACAGATATAGTTTTTCATTTAATCAAATATAATAGAATAGCATCGCAATATCAATTGATTTAAAAGAAACAGCTGCGTAAACTCATTCTGTAAAGATTGTATATCTTCGGCAGACCAATATGTAAATATGAAGACAATTGAAATAAATAAGAATATTAAGAAACGTCTTAGTTCTTACTCTAAGCGTGGCGTTGTTGATGATTTTTTAGACTTAATGAAAAAGCTCATTACAGATTTAAATATTTCTAAAGATGACGAACGATTCAGTACGAATGTTCGGAATGTATCGCGTAGAAAACGAATATCAGTTAATTTAAATGGACGACTAGTAGCAGGTTTAAGAAGTAATAAGCCTTGCGACGAATTTATTCTTATGCTTTACTGTGATACGGCTACAGCTTTAAGAAATGATGGCATATCTATTGTTGATTTTGATACACCCTTTAAAGGAGCTAAACAATTACCATTAGCTGCTTTATACCAAATTACCCCGGATACCCTAAAAGAACACTATGACTCAATTTATCGTGCTTGGAATGCTTGCTGTACGGATTACTTAATAACGCAAGTCAAGTCGCAATATAGGCGATATCATTATCCCCAATTGTTTGAGCTTATTCAAGATACATCTTACCGTTCCGATGTATTAGACACGATTGAATTCAATACTTTAAGTGATGGTCGTTTAGAAACACCATTTGACCAATCTATAGTACTCAAGCATCTAGCTGACTATAAAAATAAAATTCAAAATGGACTCATTCCTGCTGAAGAATACAAATGGCATGTATTAAAAGAGCTGAATGACAGGTGGGATTGGAACAGAACTGATAAAAGCGCAATGCTTAGGGAAACTTTTCTTGAGAATTTTAAAAGTAAAGAAATGAATCTTTGGCGAAGTGGTCAGTTCTTTCCTGTTGAAATGGCTATTACTATTTTAGATGAAGCACCCGAGACAGTTTTGCCACCATTAAATAAACTATTAGACCCATCTATAGATGATAATATTATTCAAAAAATGGAGAATGTCATTAATGCTTTTGATCAAGGTTTAGTAGAAAGAAATAAGAAAGTAGGCAAAGAGGATGCAAACCATTATCATAACGACCTTAGGATTTTATCAATATACCTAAGCCTGAATGAACCAGATACGAATTTTATTTATAAACACACAGTATATAAGAATTTAGCAACAAAAATTAATTCGCCTAAACCTAAAACTGGGCAGGTTGAAAACTACGACAGCTTTCGCAACCTGGCACTTCAATTGCGCGAACTACTTTATAAAGATGAAGAGCTAATAAAAATGTATACTGATTTGTTAGATACAAATCCGTCATACTACCAAGATCCTTACTTGCAATTATTAACCCAAGACTTTATATACTTTATTTCTGAAACATCAGAGAATTACAATGTAAACTATTGGAAAGTTGGCTGCAAGGATGACGATGGAATTTATAAGGATAATTTTCTTAATAATAATTATGCTGCATTGGGATGGAATGATTTGGGTGATTTCAATGCAGAAGGGGTAGAATCGAGAAAGGATATTATTAAACTTTTTAAACATGCAGGTTATACTTATGCCAAAAATGTTATGTCAAGAAAGGCCGGAGAAATATTTGATTTTTATAGAAATGCCAAAGTAGGCGACATTATTTTAATGGTAAACGGTCAGGAGCTATTGGCCATTGGCGAATTAAAAGGCGAATACAAGTACAAACCTAATGAACCATTTGCGCACACTAGAGAAGCCGTCTGGACACACAACAATATAAGTAATGTTCAAATTGAAGATGGTCCACGAACAACCTTTTATCCCATAAGTAACGAAATCACTATAGACAAAATAAAATCACTCATGTCAGAAAATAATTCTAAAACAAGCAGTAGTTCTAGCAGTAAAAGCAAAGCACCTTTAAATCAAATACTTTATGGTCCACCGGGCACTGGAAAAACCTACGCAACTAAAGAAATGGCTGTGAATATTATAGCCCCAGAATTTTTCAATAAAAAATTTGAATCGGATATAGAAAAGCGCAGTGCAATTATCTCAAAGTATAATGAATTGCATGATTCAGGTCAAATTGTATTTACAACCTTTCATCAAAGTATGAGTTATGAAGATTTTGTGGAGGGTATAAAACCTGAAACTATTGATGACCGAGATGTAATTTACAAAACAAAGCCTGGCATATTTAAAAAATTGTGTACGCTCGCAGATGTGCAGCAAGGGAATTTTGACGAGGTTATAGAAAAGTTTAAAACTGAGGTCGCTGAAGATGAAGAGAAAAAACCGCTCTTAATAGAATCTAAAGCAACATCATTTGAGGTTATCCATAGAAACGGGAATGTATTTCTTGTAAGCCCAGTGAATACTTCCAAAGAAATTAAACCGTGGTATACCGTAAATGTAGATTATATGAAACACTATTTTGATACCGGATATACAACGGGGACAAATTCAACATACTCTAGAGAAATAATTAATTTTTTAGCCAATGAGCGTAAGCTAGTAAAAGAAAGTCAGAACAGGAATCAGGAAAAATATGTTCTTATTATAGATGAAATTAACCGAGGTAACATTTCAGCTATTTTTGGGGAACTTATTACTTTACTCGAAGAAGATAAAAGAATAAGTTTAGATAAAACAAAAAATACTGAAGAACTAAAAGTAAAACTACCATATTCTGGGCAGGACTTTGGTGTGCCTCCAAATCTTCACATTATAGGCACAATGAATACTGCTGATCGCAGTGTTGAAGCTTTGGACACGGCACTTCGCAGAAGATTTACCTTTAAAGAAGTAATGCCTAAGCCTGAGCTTTTAAAGGATATTCTTTTTGAAGGCTTTAGTTTAGAAGATTTACTTACAATCATAAACGATCGTATAGAAGTTTTACTTGATCGCGACCATACTATTGGACACTCCTACTTTATAAAATTGGAGTCTGGCGATGAAGCTGGCTTAAAAGCAGTTTTCAAAGACAACATCATTCCTTTACTGCAAGAGTATTTTTATGGCGATTATGAAAAGATAGCTTGGGTATTAGGCAAAGAGTTTGTAGAATACAGAGCTAAACCAGATATTAAGTTCCCTAAATTTAAGGGCGGGAACAAGCCTGAGACTAGCGCTTCTTTTAGAATTAGAAATATTGATAAAAATGACTTTAATATCATTAAAGCTATAAAAGGATTAATTAATCCAGACAAAGAAGCAGTAGTAGCTGATGAAAAATAGAATTCAAGTATTTGAAAATCACAGTCTTGTAATTCAAGAAAGCTATAAAGGCGTTAAGTTCAAGAAAAAGCACTTAACTGCTTTAACTAAACTGAATGTATTACACGGCGATAAGTATTTCTGCGTGCGTCATGATTCTATAAAGTTTAAACAATATGTTGGCGTAATACGAGTTGAAGGTCTAACCATTGAAGTTCTGCCTAAAATTGATAACAATATAGAAAGCGAGGCTATTTGGCAAAAGGCCTTAGTTGACATGCTCAGCGTTACCAAAAAACTTAAAGTTCAAAAAGTAAACCAAGCTAGTGTAAGCAAACAACAAATTCACTTGCTAGACTTATACTTTGATTGGTTTTTGAATGAAGTGCAAAGCTTGATACACAAAGGCCTTATTAAGCAATATTATAAAGAAACGAAACAGGTAAAAGCGCTTAAAGGCAAATTAGAATTTGCTGGGCATATTAGAAAAAACATTGTACATAAAGAACGGTTTTATACTACGCATCAAGCCTATGCCAAAGATCATTTAGTGCATCAAGTTTTAGATAAGGCCCTGGATATTATTTCAAATTTTACAAAGGGTAAATATCTTTATTCAAAATGTAAATCTGTACAATTAGACTTTCCAGAGGTTTCAAAAATTCATGTAGATGCTACAACCTTTGATAGAATTAAACCAAATAGAAAAAACGCACCCTATAAAACAGCACTGGCGATTGCTCGTTTTATTATATTAAACTTTGCGCCTAATGTTACCAAAGGAAATGAAGACATGCTGGCTCTTTTATTTAATATGAATTCACTATGGGAGGAATACGTTTATGTAAAACTAAAGGAACAAGAAGCAGAAGTGAAACTAGCTGCTGAAGTGACAGACCAAGATATCAAATACTTTTGGAAGAGTAATTATTTAAAACCAGACCTGGTCTTAGAATTTGAAAGCGAGACTGTCGTGATTGATACAAAATGGAAAGACATTGGCGATTCTTCCCCATCGGCTAGTGATTTACGTCAAATGTATTTGTATAATGAATATTGGGATGCAAATCGATCCATGCTTTTGTATCCATCAAATAGAACCCAAAGAGATGACTTTCATAAGTTTGATTTATTAACAGGAAAAGCAAATCATCATAGCTGTGCTATTGGGAAAATCTCCATCTTTAATACGGATAATGAAACATTGGATGAAAAAATTGGTGAGCGAATCATTGAACTCTTAAAAATCAATGATTAACTAATTTCAACCCTCCCAACTAATACAGTTCATAAGGCCGCCGGCATTGGCAATATCGTTTATGATAATAGGTTCGATATGCTTATTGGGAAATAGTTTTTTGATCATGGCTATGGCATCATTATCTACTTGGGGTTTGATGTCGAAAATGGGGAAGATGATTAGATTATCCAGCTCCAAGTAATTTAGGTAGCAACCAATAGCGGAATAAGGATGATCCGGATGATAATAGAGATAGCATGGCATTTCTTTATGGTCTAGCTTATAGCGTTTGAGGGCCGCAACCATTTTTATTGCAAAGTCTTCTTCTTCTTCAGATAGACTGCTAATAAGCACAACACCTTCGGAGATAAAACGCATATAGCCATCGCTATGCCCAGTGAGATCTACTTCGGAGTCGTAGCTTGGAATTAGGATTACTTCTAGGTTCAAAAATCTTTCTAAATCTTGTACTGCTTTTTGCTGTACACCATTAAAGGGTGTATGAAAAATCTTTTTAAGCTGTTCTACTCTACGGTTTTCACTTAATTCTTCCGTTCTAAGGTTGTTTTCTTCGAAGATTCTTTCGGTGATAATTACTTTGTTGCCGTGCTTCACGTAATTGCCGCCATCAAGTTTGAAGTTGATGTTTGTATTAGTAGGCCGCTTACCGTTTATTAATATCTGCTCGGGCTTCGTTTGACGGTGGCGCATATCTTTTAGATAGGAGGGTTCGTATATGAATTGTACTAGGTTGCCTTTGCCGTCTGTTACGGGCATATAGTCTCTTGCCCAAATGTCTTTTGTTCCTTCTAATAGGCTATAGCTTATTTTATGCTTTTCAAGAATTGATTTTATTCTTTGCCAATCGTTGTGGTATTTTGGGTCTGTGCTTAGGAGTTTTGAGAAGTATAGTTGTTTCATTTTTTTGTTGTTTGTAGTTATTTAGAAATGTCATGTTGAGCGGAGTCGAAACATAGACATTTTGTTTTTTGAGATTTAGGTATTATCGCATTGTCGCATTTCGACTTCGCTCAATGTGACAAAGCTTGTTATACTAAAGCTCAATGTCACAAAGCTTGTGTGAAAAAGCTGAATGTGACAATGCTTGAGGATTAGCTTGGGTTGAAGGGCTCGTTTCAAACTCCTCTTATTTTTTCTAATAGTTTTACCATGGCCCAAGTGTCCATTTTGCAGTAGTCTAGTAGTTGTTGTTTTATTTCGATTGGTACTGGTTTTTTATTTACAAAATGGGATGCATAAATGGCGCTGGCTGTTCCGCCGTCTGCAATTTCTAAATCATCGTAGCTTAGTTCGGGTACTATGGCAGGTAATACATTTTTGATAGAATAGCGCCCTTGCATGGCTGGGGTGTAATACATTTTTAGTTGGAAGGGGACCATAAGGTCTTTCATGCGCCAGACTATTTTTTCTAATTGGGATTCGTAGGCCGGGAAGGCATCTATAAGATCTTGAGTTTTGCTTCTTTCGAAGCCGATATTGTACACTAGGATATCGCCTTTTTTGCCACAATCCTTAATTAGTTTTTTAATAAAGTCTTCTCTTGGATCTTGCCCATTGGTTGGTGCTAAGTATTCGTAATGCGTAATAGCACCTCCTTCTTTTTTTTGCACATGCAAGGAATACTGGAAGGGCATTTGTCGATACGGCTTTTGTCCGTCGAACATGGGCACGGCAGGATTAATGGTTTCATAATCCAGAAAATAAAGCGGATGGTTGAGCTCAGCTACGAAGTTGGCTAAGCCTTCTTTATCCATAATTTCTTTACCAGTTTTATCCGATTCTAATTGTAAACGTTGATTGGTTGAAAGCGGAAAGTCATCGGGTATATCTTTTAGTTCTAAAATATTTTGCTCGTATAAGTCCCAAGCTTTGGCGCCAATGCGTGCAATATTAAATACAGAATAATCGGGTACGTGTTGCCAACAATGCCCCATAAAACTACAGCCGTAGGGGTTGGAACAATGCCCTCCTATTTCTAGTTCGGGCATATCGCCTTTAATTAATTCGTGCAAGCGATTGATAGTAGCGGGCATTTCGTCTTGTAAACCCAAGACGGCATCGGTTATATTTTCTATAGTGAAAAAATCGTAGGCTGCAAATTCGCCTTCACGTACATAATCGGTATTGATGTGTACGATAGAACTATTTTGTACTTCTATGCCCGCTCCTTTCATGACGTAGTATTGAGTAGCGGCATCGTCGTAATAAACGTCTTTTACACTGGTACTACTTTTTACTTCGTAGGCATTCCATTGGCCCTGCTCAAAGGCTAAAATATCTACGGCTACCAAAGTATCGTCATACACAAAGGTCGCTTCGTAAATTATGTGTTGGCCATCGGCTATCAGCCGTTGCGTTTCTTTGGCGCATAGAATATTGGGGTAATCATGGCCTTCGGTAGCATCTATTCCACCGCTCCAGATTTCCTGTGCGAGTACACCTACATCTTGGCCCGTATCAAATATGGCTTGTTAACTAGCATCTATTTGATCTTGTAGATTATACTTATGCGTATAGAGCCAAAGGGATTTAGGACATTGGAGGCCGCGGATGACTTTTGATTTTGAGAGCATTTTATTTTGATTTAGGGGTTTTAGTTTAAAGTTTAGGGTTTATTGTTTTTCGTTTAGGGTTTATTGTTTTTAATTGAAGGTTTTGGTTTGCTTTTTCTCATGTTGACTTGCTTAGCTCTTCAAAGATTTTTTTGAGTCTTTCTCTGCGCTCTTCTCTTCTGTCTCGTAGCAAATACGCCCATTGTGCTTGGCTTATCTCTTTCCATTCTTCTTTCTGCCCCTTCTGCCACTGGCAATCGGATAAAAGGTCATCAATTTTTACGAATCGTTTGGCAAAGGCAAAATGAATAAAAGGACTTATAGTAGGGCTAGAATTGTCGCACTGACCGCAATGATGTGTATTGCTAGGGAATTTTAATTTTAAACCTACATCTAATACCGGGGCATTACAATGTTGACAACAGTCAAAACCTTGCACGGTATATATTTTACCTTTCTGTAAGGAAGTGTGTCGTCTATCATTAATACACAGTACAAGGTCTCCGTTTTTCATAATTCTTTTTTTTGGGAAGTATAAATGTACTAAATCGGTACGCAGTGAGTTTACACTCTGACTGTATAGAACCGTATGGGTACAATTTTTATAGTAAACAATGCCTTCCTAAAAACGATTTGAATCCTTCGCTCAATATCTTTGCAAAATGCAAAAATGGTTCTTGCCTGCTTTACTAATTTTATTTGCGCAAATAGCGAGGGCACAAAGCATTACTCAAACGATTCGGGGTACCGTAGTGGATAAAGTGTCTCAGTCACCTATTATTGGTGCTACGATTCAATTAGCCGATAAAAGCCAAGGTACCAAGGCAGATGTAAATGGGGCGTTTAGCCTTAAAGGCATTCCCATTGGACGGGTGAGCCTTACCATTACTAGTGTAGGTAAGCAGGCTGTTACACTTTCCAATCTGGAGCTCACGGCTGCTACTCAATTAATCCTTTCTATTGAAATGGAAGACCGCGTAACACGTACTAAAAAAGTTATCATCCGATCAAAGAAAGATAAAAGCAAAACGCTGAACGAGATGGTGAGCGTGAGCGGACGAACCTTTTCTATTGAAGAGTCGCAACGCTATGCTGGCAGTAAAAATGATGTAGCCCGTATGGCGCAGAACTTTGCCGGTGTACAAGGCAGTAATGATGCTCGCAATGATATTGTAGTTCGTGGAAACTCTCCCGTGGGTGTACTCTATCGCTTAGAGGGTATGGATATACCGAACCCCAATCACTTTGCCGCGGCCGGAACTACGGGTGGACCGATTAGCATGATTAACAATAATGTACTGGCCAATTCGGATTTTTTGACTTCGGCATTTCCTCCGCAATACATGAACGCGCTATCAGGGATTTTTGATTTAAATCTAAGACAAGGAAATAATCAAGAGTATGAATTTCTCGGGCAGATTGGCTTTAATGGATTAGAGATGAATGCAGAGGGACCTCTTTCTAAACAGGGAAACAGTTCTTTTGTTGTGGGGTATCGATATTCTACCTTGGGTGTGTTTAATGCCTTGGGCATCAATTTTGGAACGGGAACAGCCGTGCCTAAATATCAAGATGGCAGTTTTAAATTAAATTTTTCAGACAAAAAAGGAAGTACTACCCTATTCGGTATTGGGGGCATCAGCAATGTAAAATTATGGGATAGTGAAAATGAAGAAGCCAGTATTTTTGGTGATAGCGGTCAAGATTTTAATTATAGAACTAATACAGGTTTTGTAGGCCTATCTCGCTCCTATTTAATGAGTTCAAAGTCTTTTTTTAAAGCAACACTTGCTGTGAGAGCTAATTCTACGAGAACTATTCTTGATACCTTCACAACTAGCGCCGATATTGACAAGGCGCCTTTCTACCGTGATAATTCTTATGAAGGAGCTATTAGTTTGCATTCGTTTTATAAAACTAAATTTAGTGCAAAAACAAACTTGAGAGCCGGTGTATATATTGATCGTAATTTTTTTAAGCTCATTGACAGTGTGTATGTAGGTAGCAGAAACTCATTTGTAAAGCTTACGAATTACAAAGGCTCTCTCTATACGATAAAGCCTTACGCTCAGTTTCAATATAGACCGAGTGAAAAAGTATCAGTTGTAGCCGGCTTGAGTAGTATTTATTTTCCGTACAATAATACCTTTAGTTTGGAGCCACGCCTAGGCGTAAAATATTTTCAAAACTCTAAGAGTACGTGGGCGATTGGTTATGGATTGCATAGCAAATTACCACCCTTCCGTTCGTACTTTATTGAACGTAATATTGGGAATAATCAATTTGCTACCACCAACGATCAACTGGGGCTTTCTAAGGCGCATCATATTGTGCTAGCTTATGATAGAAGTATTAATCCTTTTACTCGAATCAAAATAGAGACCTACTACCAACATTTGTACAATGTGCCTGTGAGCAATAATAGTAGCACCTACAGTTTATTAAATCAAGGGGCGGAATTTGGAGTGCAACTGGAAGATAGTATGGTGAACGACGGCACGGGAGACAATTATGGTTTAGAACTCACTTTCGAGCATTTTATGAATAAAGGATTCTACTACTTACTGACAGGCTCTATTTATAAATCTACCTTTGTGCCCTCAGATGGGCGCACCTACCCTACTGCTTTTGATAGTCGGTATGCTGCAAATGTGTTAGGGGGAAAAGAATTTTTCTTAAAAGAAAGACTATCCTCTGTTGGAAAAGCGAAGCAATACAGTTTTACGATAGATGTAAAAACCTTACTTAATGGGGGCTTGAGATACACACCAATTGATTTGGAAGCCAGTCGTATAGCTAGAGAAGCTGTTTTTGATAATTCGAGAGCTTTTGGCGAACAACATCCTGCTTATGCAAGAATAGATTTTAGAGTCGGTTTTAAAGTTCAAACTAAAAAACTCACTCACGAATGGGCATTGGATATTCAAAATCTAACGAATCGAAAGAATATTTTTGCTGTTCGATTTGACCCTGAAGAATTAACGGTAAAAGAAAGCTATCAAACAGGATTGCTGCCCGTTTTTCAATATCGGATCCGATTTTAGATGAGCACTCAAATTGAATCTCCCTCTTAGAGTACTCGAAGACCGACGAAATCTCCGATTACTGTTTCATTACGATAGCTCCCTTTTGTATAGCCTAAAGATGGCATTGGTTACTTTCGAGCTTTGATTCGCGAGGCACGAAGCGATCTTAGGTAATACCGTTTTGACTTTATCATGTCGCCTATTTTCTTTCAGAAAATCTTCTCCGATAAAGCAGTACGGCATTTACCACTGTAAAATTACTTTGGTATAATTACCTTAGCAAAGTCTAAAAAATCTTTTTCAACTAATTCAAATCCTTTGTTATGACTTTTAGTAAGCTCTCGTCTTGCTTTGGCTTTTATCCCAAAGTGAGGAAATTTGCCTTTCATATAAGACGTCATTTTTTCTGCATCGGCAGAATTCCGTTGCGCATCAAAAATGTTATACATATCGCCTATATGCAATTTCATAAGACTAAGGAATGATCCCTTGATATTTGCTAGCTAACTCCATGAGAATAGCACAAAAAACGGCACCGTAGGTTCCGATAGCATATCCTAAAACAGCTAGCAAAACTCCAACAGGCGCCAGAGCAGGATGAAAGGCTGCCGCAATTACTGGGGCTGAAGCCGCTCCGCCAATATTAGCCTTGCTCCCCACTGCTAAAAAGAAGAAGGGCGCACGAATAATTTTAGCTACAATTAGAAGGAGTAACACATGAAATGCCATCCAAACTAGACCTAAAACAATCAGCCCTGGATTTTCAGCCACTTTAGTAATATCCATTTTAACGCCAATGGTGGCTACCAAAATATAAATAAAAACACTACCAATTTTACTTGCTCCATATCCCTCTAAGTTTTTTGCCTTTGTAAATGACAAAACTAAACCGAAGGTAGTCGCCAATACAATGACCCAAAAGAAACCACTTGTAAGCGAAGAATCTTTAAGAGAATCGAGAGACTCAAAAAGTGATACTAAGTGGGTTGAAAAAAAGTGCGCTAAGGAAGTAAGAAAAAAACCAACTCCTAAAATTATTATATAGTCTTTAAGTTTGGGTTCTTTTTTGATACTCTCACTAAAGCTTGATACCTTCTCTTTAAGTTTTTCAATAGCACTGGAATCGGCTTTTAACCATTTGTCAATTTTTGCGTTTTGTCCAATGCCTAATAGCAAGACCGCCATCCAAATATTGGCTACCACAATATCGATTAGTACCATCCCGCCATATTTATCTGGATTGTACTGATAGACTTCTAGCATGGCCGCTTGATTAGCTCCACCACCAATCCAACTACCGGCTAGCGTGCTTAATCCGCGCCAAACGGCATCAACTCCTAGGCCGTCTACAGTGGCAGGCCATAATTTTGCCATGAGTAATAAGGCGACTGGGCCTCCGATGATGATTCCAATAGTAGCCGTAAAAAACATGATTAAACTCTTAAAGCCTAATTGAGAAATTGCTTTTAAGTCAATGCTGAGTGTTAGCAATATCAAAGACACGGGGAGCAAATAATTCTTAGCCATAACATAGGTATCCGTTTCTTTCGCCGAAATTATCCCAGTAGAATTTAAAATAGCCGGAAGTAAATAGCACATTAGCAGAGCGGGAACATACTTATAGAATTTTGGCCACCATCCTTTTTTAATATTGGAAGTATAAAAAACGATTGCTAAGCAAAACATTAGAATTCCAAATACAATTTTATCATCTGAAAAAACTGGTTGAGCTTGCAAGAATACATTCATGACTTAAACATATAATTTTTTTATCGAAAATTAGAAATAATAAAAGGATAAAAAATTAGGTGTAGTACTTTTGGCTACAATAAAATTAGCTATGAAAATATTATTGTTAGGCGGTGGAGGACGAGAGCATGCTTTGGCTTGGAAATTATCGCAAAGTTCTAATTGTGAAGAGATTTTCATTGCTCCTGGAAATGCAGGTACTGAATCTCATGGCACCAATGTAAACTTAGATATACATAACAACGAGGCTGTGGGTCAATTTTGCCTTGACAATACGATTGATATGTTGGTCATCGGCCCAGAAGATCCTTTAGTTAACGGCTTACAAGATTATTTTAAAAATAATGATAGCTTGAACGCTGTGCTAGTTATCGGGCCTTCAGCCGAAGCTGCGCAGCTAGAAGGGAGCAAGGCGTTTGCGAAACAATTTATGGAGCGGCACAGTATTCCTACAGCAGCCTATAAAGAATTTACAATCGAAAATTTTAGAGAAGGACTCGCGCATATAAAACGTCAAAGCCTTCCTATTGTATTAAAAGCCGATGGGCTTGCGGCGGGTAAAGGTGTGATTATTGCTCAGTCCCATGAGGAAGCGAAAGATGCTTTTACTGAGATGGTTCAAAATAAAAAGTTTGGAACTGCAAGTAGCAAAGTGGTTATTGAACAATTTCTAGACGGAATTGAAATGAGTGTTTTTGCATTAACCGACGGTAAAAACTATTGCTTACTCCCGAATGCGAAAGATTATAAACGCATTGGCGAAGGGGATACTGGATTAAATACTGGTGGCATGGGGGCGATATCGCCTGTTCCGTTTGCAGACGATGCTTTTATGAAAAAAGTAGAAGACCAAATTGTAAAACCTACCATCAGCGGGATACACAAAGAAGGTTTTGATTATGTAGGTTTTGTGTTTTTCGGATTGATAAAAGTAGGCGATGAGCCTTATGTAATTGAGTATAATTGCCGATTGGGAGATCCTGAAACTGAGGTAATCCTGCCTCGAATTGAAAATGATTTAGTTCAACTTTTTTCTTTAGCAGCGACCAAGAAAATCAATGAGGCCAAGGTGAAAATAAAGGCAGATCATTGCGCTACGGTTATTTTAGTATCGGGCGGTTATCCAGAAGCTTATCAAAAAGGCAAAGCAATTAAAGGATTAGATGCTAATGAGCATTCCATTATTTTTCATGCTGGTACTAAAATGGAAGACAAAAACGTTCTTACGAATGGTGGTAGAGTCCTTGCAATTTCCTCGATGGGGCAAGGTCTTAAAGAGGCGATTTCTTCAAGTTACGCAACTATTGATTCACTTTGCTTTGAGGATATGTATTTTAGAAAAGACATCGGTTACGAGTTTTTGTAAGGGTAAATCTTTAACATTTTTAATATAAAAAAAGCGTGAACTTTGAAAGAGACGTATGCGCCTAAAATTTATAACCATATTGACCCTATGCCTATGTGTGAGCGCACTGTGCCACGGACAGTCTGATGGTGGTAAAATAATAAAGAGTGCCGTAATTATAGGTCAAGATACGCTTCCGCAAACCTATTTAGCCACTGTTACTATAATGAATCCTGAGCTGTTAGCGATGAATAAACGGCAACGGAAAAGATATTATAGTAAAAGAAGAAAACGACGTGCAGCTTATGCTAAGCTAAAACGGAATGTTTATAAAACGTATCCGTATGCAGTAATGGCCGGAAAGGTAATGTTTGACCTTGACAGTGCCATGGTAAAAATACGATCTAAGGATGCTAAGAAAATGTATAAAAAGCATAAGGAAAAAGAGTTAATGAAGCAATACAAAGGCAAATTGGAAAACCTAACCATGAGCCAAGGCAAAGTTTTGGTTATACTTATTGCCCGTGAAACCGGAAAAGATTGCTATTCAATTATTAAAGAATTAAAGGGAGGGTTTAATGCAAGAATGTGGCAAACCTTAGCGGCCTTGTTTTCTAATAATTTAAAAAGAAAATACGACCCTAAAGACAAGGATGCGGCTATAGAAACCATCTGTCAAGAAATAGAAGCTAGCGGAAAATTTGTAAGATCGAATTAAGTAACTTCGTATCATTCATGAAGGTAGATATTTTAGCCATTGGAGCACACCCCGACGATGTAGAACTAAGTTGTTCTGGTACACTTTATAATCATAAACAGTTGGGGCAAACCGTAGCAATCTGTGACCTAACTGAAGGGGAGCTCGGTTCGAGAGGAACTGTTGCTACCCGCTATGAAGAAGCGGAGCGAGCCAATAAGATATTAAACATTGACTACCGTACCAATCTTAAAATGCCCGATGGTTTTTTTGAAAATAATAAAGAAAATCAAATAGCTATTATAAAAGTCCTTCGAGAACTGCAACCCGAAAGGGTACTTTGTAATGCCCCGAATGACCGTCATCCTGATCATGGGCGTGGTGCCAAATTGGTAAGCGACGCTTGTTATTTATCGGGATTAAAAATGATTGATACGGGGCAAACTCCTTGGCGCCCCAAACGAGTGTTTAATTACATTCAAGATATTTATTTCGAACCCGATTTTATAGTAGACATAAGTGAAAGCTTCGAGAAAAAAATGGAATCCATTCGTGCTTATGGCACGCAGTTTTTTTCGGAAGACAGCACGGATCCTACTAAAACTTATATTTCATCGAACGGATTTCTAAGCAGTATAGAAGCCAGAGCTCAACTTTTTGGAAAACGAATTGGTGTAAAATACGGTGAAGGTTTTTTGATGAACAATAGTCAACTCGGCATTAAAAATTTAGATTCAATCTTACTTCCTGATATTTCTTAGTATAGAAACTTAAAAAACATAATTTCCTTCACTATCGTACATAGTAGGGGGCACTTTTTTTGTGACCTCAAAATAGTCGTAGGCTCTTTTTAAATTAACCCAAAATTTTTGTTTTTCATCTTCGTTTTTATATTCACGACCTAAAAAGTTTAGAGTGGTTTTATTGAACCGAACTGGGTAAATATGCACGGGGATATACATTTGACCAGCCGTTCTGGCTTGTAAACAAACAGTATAAATTTCTTCGATATAATCATTGGTCATTGGCAAGCAACCCACTGTCATACAACCTCCATGGATATAGATCCCCCCACCGGGCTTATCTTGATTACTGAAAAACCGATCAGAATAATTTGGATAATTTATTAAGAGTGATAAATGATAATTTGATCTTGGATTAAAGTCCTCAATAAAATAGAACCCCTCTGGCACTTGCCTATCCCCTTCCCAGCGTTTAGGACCTAAAATTCCACTCAAGGCACAGACCTTATAGAGTTTAATTAAGGTAAATGTATCTGATATTTTATTTTTGGCGTAAAGTTCAAATTCATTGCAACCTTTGAACGAACGGATATAAATATGCTTACTAGGGTATTTAATGCCTTTTTTCTTAAATGCTTTTTTTAACTTAAAGTCCGAGTTATAATAAGCAGCTTTGACTCGCTGCATAGATAATTGAAAATTCTGAAATTGATTATCGGGATACTGGGGCGCCAAAGGTGGCTGAGCCTGAGCTGAGATAGTCAGTAGGCAAACAGAAAAAAGTAACAATAGTTGTCTCATGGTGTGCTATAATTGTAACCATACAAAAGTAATGTGTTCTGCAAGCTTTGCCGAATTGCTTTCCCTATGCTATCGTTAAAATCCACAGGTTAAAAATGAATATTATAATGTGTGGAAAACACCTTATTCAAGAAGGAATCATTAGATTATTTGAGGTATATCCTAAGCGTTGTGAACCTATATTTGCTCTATGGAATTGGCACAACGTATGGAGCGGATTAAAGAGCCGCAGACTATAAAAATGGCAAAGCTTGCGCGTAAACTTTCTGACGAGGGAAAAGACGTTATTAATTTAAGTTTAGGCGAACCTGACTTTGCCACTCCTAGGCATATAATAGAAGCAGCGAAACAAGCTATGGACGATGGGTTTACCAAATATACTCCTGTAGTAGGCACGCTTGATTTACGAGAAGCCATTTGTGAAAAGTTGAAAAGAGATAATCGGCTACACTATTCGCCAGAAAATATAGTAGTAAGTACAGGTGCCAAGCAAGCCTTGGCTAATGCCATACTCACCATAATAAATCCTGGTGATGAAGTTCTTGTGCCCACTCCGTATTGGGTTACATATTCTGCTTTAATCGATTTAGCCGAAGGAGAAAATAAATATATTGAAGCCAAGGCAAAAAATAATTATAAACTAACCGCAGAAGAACTAGAAGAAGCAATTTCAGATCAGTCCAAACTTTTCATTTTTTCATCTCCGTGTAATCCTAGCGGTGCGGTTTATTCTAAAAGTGAGTTGCAAGCACTTGTTAGTGTGTTTGAAGAATATCCTAATTGTGCTATACTTTCCGATGAGATTTATGAATATATAAATTACACTGGAGGACATGAAAGTATTGCACAGTTTGAGTCAATAAAAAATCGAGTAATCGTAGTCAATGGATTTTCAAAGGGCTTTGCCATGACGGGTTGGCGCTTGGGTTATATGGCAGCCCCGGTAAAAATTGTAAAAGGTTGTGAACGCATTCAAGGACAATTCACAAGTGGAGCAAATTCTATTACGCAAAAAGCTGCTATTGCTGCATTACTCGGTGACCAATCTCCTACTAAGTTAATGCAGGCCGATTTTGAGAAACGAAGAAACTTTATGATTGAGGCTTTCGATGAAATTGACGGGATAGATTTGCCATTACCTGAGGGTGCATTTTATGCTTTTCCGGATGTATCGGCTTATTTTGGCAAAAACGGAATTCATTCTTCTGAAGATATGAGTATGTATATTTTAAATAATGCTCATGTTAGCACGGTTTACGGTAGTGCCTTTGGAAATGATAATTCAATACGAATATCGTATGCGGCTAATTTGGATGTATTAAAAGAAGCCATGAAACGAATAAAAAAATTATTAGATGAGTCCCATTAAACAAGTAAAAACAACTGTTGCAGAAATACAATTCTTAAAAGGGCCACAAAGCCGTTGGCGTGATTTTAAATTTACGCTTAAAGTAGTGCGTGAATTTATCAGGGGATTTAGAACGCTCCATTTTTCTGGACCTTGTATTTGCATATATGGTTCTGCCCGATTTAAAGAGGACCATAAATATTATAAACAAGCACGAGAGATTGCCGGCCGATTAGCCAAACTTGGTTTTTCTATAATGACGGGCGGCGGCCCTGGAATCATGGAAGCCGCGAATCGTGGCGCTCGTGAAGTTGGTGGCAGAAGTATAGGTTGTAATATTGAACTTCCGTTTGAACAATCTGGAAACCCTTATTTGGACAATTGGGTTTCTATCAAATATTTCTTTGTAAGAAAGACCTTGTTGATTAAGTATTCGTATGCCTTTGTGGTTATGCCAGGCGGTTTTGGAACCTTAGATGAATTGTTCGAATCTCTTACCCTTGTTCAGACAGGGAAGTTGAAATCATTCCCTATTATAGTTTTTGGGAAAGAGTTTTACCATAATATTATGAATCACGTAGAATCTATGAGTGAGCAAGGAACTATTTCGCCAGCTGATATTAAGTTGATTCAATACACAGACGATATTGATGAAGTAGTAGCCATTTGTGAAAATGTAATTAAAACTCATAACTTGAGTTACGAGCGTAAAAAATATTTCAAGATTCTAGGTGAAAACAAAAATAAGTAATGATTAGTGCTATAATTGTAGCTGCCGGATCGGGTAAACGAATGGGCTCGTCACTACCGAAACAATTCATTCCTGTCCATGATAAGAGTATTTTAGAGCACACGCTGCTGGCATTACATAATTCCAACTTTTTTGGTGAGATTATTATTGTATTATCAGAGGAGTATTTATCCGAAGGTGAGAAGTTGAAAGAAAATTACAAAAATTTGAAAATTTGTACGGGGGGTAAGGAAAGGTTTCATTCTGTAAAAAATGCTCTTTCTTATTTACACAAGGAAAGTAAAATTGTTTGTATTCATGACGCCGTTCGACCGTATGTTTCCACTACTATTTTAAAATCATGCTTGGAGTTAGCTAAAGAAAAAGGGTCCGCTATTCCTGCAGTCCCATTAAAAGATTCAATTAGAAAACTAATTAATGAGAGCAAAAAGGATATAGAAACTTCAGTAGCAAAAAATAGAAGTTTGTACCGAGCGATTCAAACACCACAAGTATTTAATACCAAAAAATTAGTTTCTGCCTATCAAACTCAATTTCAAAATTCATTTACAGATGATGCTTCCGTTTTTGAAGCTGCGGACTTTCCTATTTACCTTACAGAAGGCGATTATACCAACAGTAAAATTACTACCCCCGAGGACTTAGAAATAGCAAAAATTAGGTTGTGCTAGTGCTGGCCTGATTTTTTTATCTCATTATATACAGTTTGCCAAACCCTTTCGTTGTCCAGTTACTAGCAGGGTCGGTAGCAGCCTTATCCATTTCTTGACCATTCAAACGAGTGATGACTCTGTATAGATAAACACCATTACCCAGTTTGTCACCATATTGATCGTCTCCTTTCCAACGGAAGTTTGTAATATTTCTACCGATATGGATGTTGCCAATTTCTTCTTTAGAGATTTCTCTAACCATTTTTCCTGTAACACTATAAACTTGAATTTTAAACTGCTCAGGCACTTCCGCTCCGGTTAGTGTAAACACAAATTGAGTAGAAGTACTAAACGGATTCGGGTAATTTAAAACTGAAGTGACCGAAGCCTTCGTTACGACCTCGAAAGAAATTTTATAAGATAAAGCACCGCTAAAATTATCCATTTGATCTTTTCCTGTTACGATTAACTCGTAAAGACCATCTTTAGTAAAAGTAGGTCTGAATTCAAGCTTTGCTTTATTCTCTTCTCCGTTCGTTGTATTGGCGGGAATAAAGGTAACTGACGGGTCACTTAAAGAAATGGGCACTATAGTATTCGTAGCATCAGGATAACGTAGGGCTAAGGTCATTGCCGATGTGTCGTCTAATGGCAAGAAGTTATTTTCATCTTTTAATGAGATTAAAATATTTGGTTTTGCCGAAACTACATCATTATTCAGGATATGCACACCATCAAATGTTACATCTAGTATTGGATTGAGGTTATCAGCAGTCACATACATTTCTTTAAACCCAATATTATTTAAATGATACTGCTCTGGTTGATCTTCGTTAGGGTTTGCCTCTATCTTCAACGAATATTTACCACTCAAAGGTTTTGTATCAATACTCAGACTGGCGTGAATTGTATCATTACCTGTCAGTTCTTGATAGCGAATAGATTCTAAAACAGTTTCATTGTTGGACTGATCTATCAATGAGTATTTGACTAACATACTGTCCATATCTGTATCGGTAAGATTTTCAATAGCAAATGATACATTGTTGGCTTGTCCTTGGGTCAGTGAATCGGTGCATACTAAATGAGCATTTGGATTTAATGCGGCCTCTGGAACGGGAGCGTAATGAACACGCCAAAACTTCACCTGCTCGGGTGTACTAAATTGTGCGTCTTTTTGATTCATTGTAAGGCGTATACATGGATATTGCTCCGCATTAATAAAACTTAAATTAGTGTCCCCTTTAACGGTAGCAATCAAGGTCTCAATATTATTATTATCAATACCATAAATTTCTACCGTAACTGAGTCGCCTAATTGACCTCCGTCTTTACTATTTCCTTGACGAAGAAAATTATCCCATTTTTTAGCTGGACCAATTTTCGTACTTACAATTTTTCCTTCGTACAAATAGGAAGTGAATTCAAATTCAGTATATAGTTTTATTGTACTATCGGCTCCTACATTCTGTACGGTTGTTCCGGGGATGCCTTTTTGTTGGAACATGGATATAGGTCTGTTTTTGTACAAAGAGTCTATTTCTGTAAATCCTAAATCTTTTATTTTATGATACAGAGAGTTCCCGCTCCCTAAAGTAGCTGTGTCAGCCATCATGTCATCGATAAAAAACTTATTAAGACCTCCACAGCGATTACTTAAGCATAATCGCGTTTGCATCATAACATAAGCTCCATCGGGAATTATATCAATAAAATCCATTATCTCCTTTCTTCTTGCCGGCGTATTATAACTAAATTCAAAGAAGGCATCTTTACCTTGGTATGATCTTCTACAAGGTTTCCAGCTACCATAAAGACCTTTACCAGCATTATTAGGATCTAATTCATTCGTCCAAGGAATCCCGGTTAAAGAGTCAATAATTATAAATTGAAAGCTTTCATACTGACCGCTTGGCGCACATCCATGAGAGTATAATGTGGTTCCATTCAATTTAGTAAGATAATCCGAAAAATTATATCGATAGGGAATGGGTCCTTCCATATTCACATTTTGCATTTGAAGTTTGTTGGATATTTTTGTAAATCTAAAATCTCGCTGTGCTGCACTGATATTGATATTTTCAAATTTATCTTTTGCATATTGAAAGTAGTGGGACTGATTCCAACCCGGTGAAGCCTTGTCTAAATATATGAATGAACTATTCGTCCATTGATGCAACGGATTTCCATAAATGGTATCCTTAGCAGTTCGCCAATAATAAACTACTGAATCTTGGTATGAGATTGTAGGAGTCCATTTTAATATCCCACCTTTTGAATTGATACGCGTAGTGAGTAAGTTGGCACTATTGAAATTTTCAGTAGTATCAATTTGGATTACATATTGCTTCGTATCTAAAAACGGATTTAAAGTAGATGCTTTCAGTGTAACGCCTTGTTCAGTGACAATGCTAAACTCATATGGATAGATAGGCTCCAAATCATCGTTAATAATTATAAAGGATTTATTTATCTCATTGTTATACTCTGCAACTTCATCAATCTCTTCTCGTTCATCAATTTTTATTTTTAAAGAATTGACACCCAAAGCATTCGTTCCACCTACAGCAACTCTTAAATTGATGGTGTCTGTAATGGCTAATCCTGCCATTCTTTTTTCTAATAAGCGGTTCGTTGTATTATCTGGTGATATACGATCTACTATTAATGTGATTGAATCTTTAGTATACATCCCAAGGTTGTACACTACAAGCTCAACATCAAAGGAATCCATTTGAGACGTAATACTAATCTGCTTAATCCTTGCATATTTTTCTTCTACAGCATAGTCAGGTTTATCTCTGTGTAAAGAACTTATTGCTGGGTCGCCTTGTAGTAACATTTGCTCTACATGAGCTCTGGCTACATTATTGTTGGCTAAACTAGGATAAGAAAGATAATTTTTTACATGATTCATAAATTGCTCTCCTACTGGTTTTCCATAACTTCCTCTTGCCATTTGCGCATAAAACGAATCTGTATAATTTGCTAGTTGATATAAATAACCAGTATTAGAATTAGCTATGAAACCAATACAACCCTTATCAGGAACATCTATCCAACGTTCACTCAACGTTTTTGAAATACTTGTGCTAAATACATTACCTACAGAGCATCCGTTGGCCATAAAAATAGCAAAGCGCTCCCTCGGCGAATATTGTTCAGGCCGATCAAACCCAAACGCTAAGGTTGATGAACTTCCATGACCAAAGTACTGAACGAAACCTACTCCTTGATTCAAAGACCGATCTATCGCTTCAGTAGCTTCTTGTTGCACGGCACCCGTTGTAGATTTCGCATAGGTTTCTGCCATAGCACCTATATTTTCTAGCCCTACGGTATTTGACTGACGATTTAAAGCTGAGAGTATAGGAGTCTGCTCCGAAAGAGCGGTTGCACCAGCAGTATGTAGAAATCTCTTTTTCCAAAGAACGGTATCTACATATTGGTTAGATGTACTAGCCTCTTGTAGCTCATGACTGCGCACCTTGTTATAATAAACGCCCACTTCACTTCCATTTAAGACTGATAGTCGGCCAATCGGTAATTCTGGAGATTTATCATTGTCAAAATCTGTAAGCATAATATCCGAGGCCGGCACACCAAAGGTGGGAATGGCAACAAAAGGATAGGTGCTTGGAGTGGTTATTTTTCCTTGCGAATAGGCTCTAAAAGCAGAATACAATATACCTTTTCCTATTAAAAAAGCAAATTTTGAAGATGGACTCCAATTAGCACTTTTATGCGAGTAACCTAAAAAATTTCGAATCGCTTGCGCGTGAAATGGATAACCGTATCCAAATTCATTATAAATGTTATCCGCCTCAGCAATTATAGCAGTGTAACCTCCACCCGTTGGACTGGATCTAAAATTTTTAAACTCGTTCACATAGTTGGTACCATTTCCATCGTAGTAATGAGGATCCGTTATAATTATATAATCACCTTGATTTGCAGCATTAGTGTAGTTTTTGAATGATACACTTTTCAAATTTGAGACTATGGCTTGGGTCCCATTTTGACCGCTTATCAATACAAATTGTTTTAGTTGACCATTAGCTGGGATATTAAATCGAACTTTATTTGAAATGCTAGTGTTACCATTATAAATTTTTCTTTCAACTATGTCATACAGTTTTGGAGCCAATCCACCTGTACTAAAATTATCAAACTCTAAATAGTAACTCCCAAATTTTGGATTGAGTTCAAAGTATACATTATTTTCTCCTGCTAAATCAATTTCCCTAGCATATCGCGCCTCCATATAGGCTACACCAATTCTGTCCAATAAACTCCCATTATTTAAAGGCGTATATTTTAATACGGGATTGTTATTACTGGGTATGCTACTTACAGGAAAACTGAAAGAAATATCCTTTGCAGAAAAGCTTGAGAACGATTCATCTGCTAATTGCGTTGAGCCAGTCTCAATTTTAACGCGATGTGTACTTATATATGAAAACCCCGCCACTGTAGTTTTTACAGCAGCAGCAGGTGCTCCAACTCCTTTAAAAGCATTAGAGAAAGGCAACGATATGCTTTTAGGATTTTGACTAAAACTATGCACCCACCCTTCTGCTTTTTCAAACTGAGAAGATCGAAAGTAAAGACCATTAGCCGCTCCAATATAAGAAGGTCCTTGACTTAATGCTCCTCTAAAATTTCTAATGGACTTCGCCCAAACGTAGCTTTCTTTAGCTGGTGCTCCACTTAGATTATTTGTTGCCGCAGAATATCTCAAATGTGTACCACTGGTACTTTGTGTAATAAAATAATAAGCCGTATCAGAAATTAAATTTTGGCTTGGATTCATTTGAACGGAAGGGTCATTGAAGAGTGCTTTATCCACTTCTCCATCCGCAGGTCGTCCGTAAAACTCTATATAGTCTGAAGTTCCTAAATTTCCATTGGCACTCGTAAAAATAGGCAGCTGCTCTCCATCTCTAAATAATTGCAATTGGGCACCATTCGGGTTAGAAATTCCCGCACTTAACAATTGTGAACGAGAAATTCTATAAATCCCCTGCTCATGAACTCCAAACTTAGCATAGTCCTGTGAGTAATTGATCCACTCATTACCATAGGTCTGCGCGTCTGCGCTTAGGAAACCCATAATCAATAAGCTAAAAAGGAAAATAGTACGTAGTAGTTGTGATTTATATGACATTGTATTCAATGATTTTAATTATTACTGATTTGGCGTTGCACTCTGACTTTCTTTTAATTTTTTAGCTCTAGCTTTATTTCTAATATCCAGCTTTAAAGAAATAAAGTGACTGTACAATGGACTAGACTCTATGTTCAGACTTGAAAATGAATAGTCGATAGCAAAATTCTTAATCTGAACTCCGAGTCCAACCGTTGGCTGAAAAAGTGTGCGCATATCCTCTCCTGTTGTGTCGGCATCAGTGGATACTCTTTGAAATTGTCCGATACCGGTTCGTAAGAAAACTTTGTTATTATAGTTGACCTCAGCGCCCAATCTTGGATCCACACTAAACGGTTTAACATTAATAAGATTGGCATAGCGATTACCATCAGTTGTAATATCCAAATTAGCTTCGCCTAAAATGCTCAATTTTTTATTGATTGGAAATACACGGCCACCGCCCAAAATTAAACGAGGTGTATTCACCTCGCTACTTCGAGAAACAATTTCATTCTCTGTTTGAGTAAATACTTGCTTTTCTAGTTCGGTTAAGTTAAACGACCAAACTGTATAGGTTGTACTTATATCACGAACAACTGCTCCTAACTTCCATCGGCCAAAACGACCTTGTAGACCAAAGTCTAAACCAACACCCCATGCACTAGCCATAGTACCTACATTTCTATGAATGATTTTGAAATTTGTACCCCACATTAAATTAATATCTTCGCGGTCTTGCCATTTTTTTACTAAAACAGGACGTGCGTAAGAAATTAAGCCTCCATAATCCGCAGAAGAAATACTGCGAACCTTACTATAGTCAACAGTACCATCAGGCTGTACTAAGTTGATCGTATAGGGTATATCATCTACTGCAAATCGAATGGCAGAAAAACCAATAACGCCTTTTCTATTTTTTAAAGGAAATGTTACTCCCACATAATCATACTTAGCAATACTGCTAAAATATTCCGAGTGCATGATTCCTAATTGCATATCTGTGTTTTGATAAGCGATACCGGCCGGATTCCAAAACGCGGCCGTTACGTCCGTTACCGATGCAACTTGCGCACCACTCATTCCTAAGCCTCGAGCACCTACCCCTATATTCATATATTCATTCACATATTTCCGTTGCTGCGCATTGCTATCTAGGACAAAAGTGACCAAGAAAAGTAGGCTAAGAAATGAAATTTTTATTTGCATAAGCTATTAGTTAAAATTAAATAAACGAACTTTTATATTATTTATTGTTGCACCTCTCAAAATTAATGAAAATCAATCTATTTTTACCGCTGCTACCGTTAGATTGAGACCAATTAACATCAATCTGACATTAAACAAACAATAGGTAAAAATGACGTTTATACAAGAGCTTAGCTATCGCGGATTAGTACAAGACAGCATCCCAGGAACCGAAGAACAGTTAGAAAAAGAACTAACTAAAGCTTACATAGGTTTTGATCCCACGGGCGACTCTTTGCATATTGGTAGTTTAGTGCCTATTATTTTACTTATACACTTACAAAAAGCAGGCCACAAACCTTTTGTTCTTGTTGGAGGTGCTACAGGTATGATTGGAGACCCTTCTGGCAAAAGTGAAGAGAGAAACCTTCTTTCCTTAGAAGATATCAAGAAAAACCAATTAGGAATTCAAAAGCAATTAGAAAAATTCTTAGATTTCGATATAGAAAGAGAAAATGGAGCAGTGATGGTCAATAATTATGATTGGTTTCAATCTTTTAGCTTTTTAGACTTCGCTCGGGACATTGGAAAGCACATTACAGTTAACTATATGATGGCAAAAGACTCCGTGAAAAATCGCTTGGAAACTGGCATGAGTTTTACGGAGTTTACCTACCAATTGATTCAAGGTTATGATTTTTACCATTTGTTTAAAGAAGAAGGAATAAAATTACAAATGGGCGGTAGCGACCAATGGGGCAATATTGTGACGGGTACCGAGCTAATTCGTAAAAAATTGCAAGGTGATGCCTACGCTTTTACGGCACCCCTAATTAAAAAAGCAGACGGCGGCAAATTTGGCAAAACCGAGGATGGAAATATTTG
>Ga0209187_1000881_pt1 | contig 42240 bp, 35 predicted proteins | sample BantaG_FD_187430 | JGI IMG/M metagenome (GOLD analysis project Ga0209187, IMG submission 187430) | Marine algal microbial communities from Bantry Bay, Ireland - BantryBay_4 metaG (SPAdes) (version 2) | ecosystem: Host-associated > Algae > Red algae > Unclassified | place: Bantry Bay, Ireland...
AAGAAAAAGTACTTAGGATCTATTAATTATCTTTGAAATCCACTCCTGAATCATAGGGGGTCAGCTTGCGCCATTTTTAGGGGGTCAGCTTGCGCCATTCGGGGGGTCAAATAGGCGCCATTATACATATATGGAATGAATACCTCCTTTCTATAAGTGATTAGCCTAAAATTGACTTTATTTGCCATCATTAATCGAGCTATCAAAATAATTAATATTCTCAGATGAAAAATGCAACTGACCTTATCGCCAGAATCATTATAGGCTTGTTCTTCTTCTACGAGGCTTTTGATACCATGGTATTCTTTGATGTAACAAGAGATACCTTGACTTCTTATGGGATTACATTTGCTCAAGATTGGCTCATCGTAGGCTCTATTATATTATTGCTTATAGGAGGTATGATGGTAATCATAGGCTACTATGCAGCTATAGGTGCTTCTATGCTGCTGATCTATTGGTTTACATTTACGGTGGTTGTGTACTCCTTTTGGGATGATCCTGAAGATGTTAAGTCTTTGCATATTAAAGCTTTTATGAGAAATATGGCGCTATGTGGAGGACTATTAATACTTATAGCTAATGGCGCAAGAGAATGGAGTGTCAAACGTATCTTACATGTCATGCGGCTACCTAAATAACACACAATTATGCCCAAGTATGACTGGTTACTGTTCGATTTAGATAATACTATTTTAGATTTTTCTGAAAGTTCAAAAATGGCTTTCGCTACTGTCTATAATAGTCTTGGTACGCATAAGCCGATAGCTGAGGTATATGAGAATTATAATGTAATTAATCATGCAATATGGAAAGATAGAGAAGCAGGCCTCATCTCTCATACTGAGCTCAAAACTAAGAGATGGAAGCTGCTCAGCGATCGATTAAGGGTAGATGCAGATCCATTAGCACTTAACAATATCTATTTTGATGAGATCAAGAAGAACGCTGTATTTGTAGATGGTGTAGAGCCGTTATTGCCTAAGTTGTCCTCACAGTACAATATGATGATCATCACTAATGGATTGTCCGAGGTACAGTGGTCTCGCATCCATGATACTCAACTTGAAGAGTACTTTGAGCATATCGTGATATCTGATGAGATAGGTTTTGCTAAGCCAGTTAAGCAATTCTTTGACCATTGTGCAGAACTGATAGGTCATCCTCAGAAAGATAGAGTGCTTGTAATAGGAGATACACCTATGTCAGATATTAAAGGCGGTAATGACTATGGATATCATACTGTCTGGTATAATCATAACGGAATAGATGACGATGGACAATTGCCGACTTACACTATAACTGATATGAGGGATATGATTGAGATCCTGAAGGATTAAAGGATTAAATATTCTTTTCTGCCTTAGTATCACGAGCCATATGCAGAGACCCACCACAGAATTTGCAGAAGTCAGCATCATCAGTATGGCCCTCTTTTAGGCAGAAAGAACATACTTGAGAGGTCATAACCTTAGCTTTCTTTTTCTTGTAACCTTTAGTAAATTCTGACGTAACTATACCCGTAGGTACGGCGATAACGGCATAACCTAATATCATAATGATGGATGCTAAAAATTGTCCAAATCCAGACTGAGGAGATATGTCACCATAACCGACGGTCGTTAATGTCACTACTGCCCAGTACACACTCTTAGGAATACTGCTAAATCCAGGATTGCCATATGCACCTTCGACTAAGTACATAATACTACCGAATATCGTCACCATGATCATTATGAAGAATAAGAATACCATTATCTTATTCCTTGATTCTTTAAGTGCTTTGACGATTATCTGACCTTCGACCATAAAATGTCCAAGCTTAAATATTCTAAATACACGCAATAGTCTTAATGATCTTATGACCATCAAGCTGTGAGCTCCAGGAAAAATTAATGATATAAATGTAGGTAGTATAGAAAGTAAATCAACGACGCCATAGAAGGAAGTAGCATATTTCTTGGGGGAGTGTACAGTGTAGAGTCGAGTGATATATTCTATGGTAAAGAAAATAGTGAATAACCACTCTAATACAACAAACAAGATTTGATACTTTTCATTAAATTGTGGTACTGTCTCCAGCATCACAACAATTATACTCCCAAGAATAAATATAAGAAGCACAATATCAAAGATCTTGCCCTTAGGAGTATCGGCTTCGAATATGATCTCATAGAGACGTTCTCTGAAAGGTGAGAATTTCTTTTTATTTTTATTTGACTTGAGCGAAGACATGATATGACAAAAGTATACAATCCTTGAATAAGGCCGATTTAAATAGCTAAACTCAGTTGGCTTATTTGAATGACCTATTTATAAATGACCTATATATTTAGAAAAAAAGAAAACTACACTTAACCAGATTCATTGGGATTAAAAGAGAATCTAATCGGTTTTTAGAATGACCCCTCTAATATTGATCTTTATGTAGTTATGTATAGTTTTCTATATAAATATATATGGATTCAGGTAGTTCCTCTTTCGTGTGACAAATCTACAGAACACAATTAACATTATATTACTCATTATACGGTAATAAACACATATTTAATTATAAATACATGATTATCAATTAAATATAAATTACGAAATATTGTAATATGTTTTATAGCCCATAATAGTAGTTTTATTCCTCACACCATAACCCCATAACCCCACAACACCGATACACCTCACACCCTTAAACCTTTACACCCTTACACCCTTACACCATTACACCATTACACCTTACACCTTCACACCTTACACCTTACACCAGTACACCTTACACCTCAACACCGTAACACCGTAACACCTTACACCCTTACACCCTTAAACCTCAACACCTCAACACCTTACACCGTTACGCCTTACACCTCAACACCTTACACCTTACACCTTACACCCTTAAACCCTTAAACCCTTAAACCTCTCACCTCACAAACATCAATTCCCCATCAGTCGATAGAGATTCATCATACCGGTACCTATCTGTATCAAATCCTTTAAGACCTTCTATGTCTTCGATTTTATTTTGGACAATATATCTTGCCATATAACCGCGGGCCTTTTTAGCGTGAAATGAGATAAACTTCAGATCATCACCTTTATATTCTTTGAAGCCTACATTGATAATGTCAGCTTTGAGTTTATCTTTATTTATGACCTTGAAGTACTCGTTAGACGCGAGATTAAGGAGGGTGGAGGAGTTGGCTTTTTTGAGGTCTTTATTAAGTTGCTTCGTTACATTGTCATTCCAGAATTCATAAAGGTTATCGCCTTCTTGATTTTTAAGCTTAGTACCCATCTCTAATCGATAAGCTTGCATTTTATCTAATGGCTTAAGCACACCATATAATCCTGAGAGTATTCTGATATGCTCGTGTGCATAGTCTATATCATCTTGAGAAAGGGTAGCGGCGTCAAATCCTACATACACATCTCCTGTAAATGCAGATATCGCGGATTTACTATTTTTCTTATTATAATTGGAAGAGAATGATTGATATCTTTCGAAATTGAGATGAGCGAGTTTTTCCGAGATATGCATGAGCTCTCTGAGGTCTTTTACTTTCTTCTTTTTTAGAATAGAGATAAGATCATCCGTTCTTCTTTTGAATGTAGGAGCAGTCTTAGCTGCAAAACCTTCTTTCTCAAAATCTAAACTCTTAGCTGGTGATAAGACTGCAATCATTAGTTGTTTTTTAATTAGACTTAGATGGTTAATTAACTGATATAGAAGAAGATAGTTTAATTCAGATTGTCCTTAAAGAATTAATCTATTAGGGCAAGCTAAGGTTGTCATCTATTCATGCATTCGTGGCATATGACATGCCGCTCATATTTAATATCCTGATAGACTATCTGTATGTTGTAATGCGATTTATAAATTAAAATTCCATACGGCACTTAAAAGTTTAAATGGTATAAAATCATGCATAATCTTGCTATAAATAGATGTGTATATACTTATGGCATAGCATTTACACAAAAAAAAGCCCTTGCAAAAATGCAAAGGCTTCTAATTTATCTTTGTTGGAGCTAGTAATTACTTACCGCCACCACTGTTAAGCATACTTGGCTCAGTAGTCGGTACTGATTCTTCTTCTTCAGCAGGCAATACTTCACCTAATACTCTCAATACGATAGGATTTGTTCCTTCATTCGTAGTGATTTTTACAGTTTTATTGATTTTTCCTAATCTGTTAGTAGCATATCTAATCTCAATCTCGCCAGACTCTCCCGGAAGGATAGGCTCTTTTGGCCAGATTGGAACAGTACATCCACAAGAACCTTTACAATTCTTGATTACAAGAGGCTCATCACCTGTATTTGTAAAAGAAGCAGTTCTTAGAGGCTCACTGTGTTGCTTGATTACACCGTACTGTACGTCTGTAGTTTCAAAATTCATAACTGGTCCACCATCAGGACTTACTGCAGCAGGCTCATTTAACTTAGACATATCAATAGGATTGATCTGACCTACGAGTATACTGAAGCTAAATGCACAAACGATAAGAAGTAGTATATTTTTAAACATAATTTGTATTTTAATTATTTCTGTGTTGTTTACAATTGCAAATTTAAGATTATTAGGATTAATATGAAACTAATGAATACTTAATGAGCTGTTAATTAAATGAAGTGTCTTAACAATGATTGTTAATAGTCTGTCAGCAAATTTAACTAAAACAGTAATAATTTGACTTCGTTGACCAAATTGTTTCCACAATCACTCTATATATACAAACATTAAACCATAGTCATAAATAATAGTCTTAATTTTGCACTTTTTATGACCTAACCTAATTGAATAACCTATGCTGCAATATCCTAAGCTTAAAGAGATTTCTTCTTCAGATGATAAAGCAGCACAATACAAGAATAGGGTTCTCAATGATTTCTGGATAGCTTCTGTAAGTAGAGAGGCAAGTCTCATAGGTAGAAAAGAAGTCCTTAACGGAAAAGCGAAGTTTGGTATATTAGGTGACGGCAAGGAGATCCCTCAGGTCGCATTAGCACATTTTTTTGAAAAAGGAGACTTTAGGTCTGGTTATTATAGAGATCAGACATGGATGATGGCACTTGGTCTGTGTAATGTCCAGCAGTTTTTCGCTCAGCTATATGCTGATCCTCACAATGATCCATTCAGCGGTGGTCGTCAGATGAATAATCACTTTGCGACACCTATGATTGACGATGATGACAACTGGTTACGACATACTGATAAGTATAATGTAAGTGCTGATATATCAAGTACAGGCGGACAGATGGCACGGGCTCTTGGCTTAGCAGCAGCTTCTGCTAAGTATAAAAACATAGAAGGACTCGATCCTGAAAATAATTTTTCTCATAATGGACAAGAAGTAGTCTGGTGCTCTATAGGTGATGCGAGTACATCGGAAGGCATATTCTGGGAAGCGCTAAATGCTGCATCGGTCATAAAGTTGCCACTTGTGATCTTAGTCTGGGATGATGGATATGGTATATCTGTGCCAGTATCTATGCAGACAACTAAAGGCAGTATCTCTGATGCAGTAGAAGGATTTAGAACCGATAAGAATGGTGATGGGATATTGATCTATAATGTCAAGGCATGGGATTATGCTGGATTAATTAATGTGTTTGATAAGGTATCCAAAGAGACCCGTATAGAGCATACGACTGTACTCATACATATAGAAGAGTGTACTCAGCCACAAGGGCACTCGACATCAGGTTCTCATGAGAGATATAAGAATCAGGGAAGATTAGATTGGGAGAAAGAATATGATGGTATAAAGAAGATGGGAGAATGGATCGTGGATTCTGGCATTGCTGATCAAGAACATGTAGTCAAAATAATTGAGGATTCTAAAGCTTACGCAAAAGAAGAATCCAAAAAAGCGTGGCAGAATTACCAGGGACCTGTCAAGCAAAAGAAGGCATTACTCGGTACGCTATATAAGGAGTTAGCAGATGATTCTTACACTCACCTTAAGGAAGAATTAAATAGTACAATATATCCTACCTATGGTGAGATAGTAGCTAATGCAAGAACATTACAACACCATCTTATTAATGATGGTAAAGCAATACCTCAATCACTTGATGTCTTTATAGAAGAGGCACATCATTATGGTGATGAAACTTATAGAGATAATCTGTACAGCAACTCTTCTAAGTCAGCACTTAATATTCCTGTGGTGACTCCAGAATATTCAGATACATCAGAGAGCATTAATGGCTATACGCTTATAAATAAGTATTTCGATATAGTTTTTGATAAGTATCCTAATACAATTGCATTCGGAGAAGATGTAGGTAGTATCGGAGGTGTTAACCAGGGCTTCGCAGGATTACAAGACAAATATGGTAAGGATCGAGTTTTTGATTCAGGTATAAGAGAATGGAGTATCATAGGTGGAGCGATAGGTATGTCCATGAGAGGACTTAGACCTATTGCAGAAATCCAATATTTAGATTACCTCATATATGCGGCATCGCCACTTAGTGATGATCTCGCAACATTAAGATATAGATCTAATGGCCAGCAGATGGCTCCAGCAATAATAAGAACAAGAGGTCACAGATTAGAAGGGATCTGGCATGCAGGATCACCTCTCGGTATGATGATCAATGCATTGCGAGGCATATATATATGTGTACCACGTAACTTTACCCAAGCGGCAGGTATGTACAATACACTTTTACAATCTACTGATCCAGGGATCGTCATCGAAGTATTGAATGGTTACAGAATAAAAGAAACAGTGCCTGATAACTTAGGTGAGTACACAGTGTCATTAGGTGTACCAGAAATATTGAATACAGGTGATGACATCACAATCGTTACTTACGGACCTAATGTTAGGTATGCTCAGGAAGCAATATCTCGATTAAGTAATATGTCATTCTCTATAGAATTAATTGATGTGCAGACGTTATTACCGTTTGATCTTGAGCATGTGATCGGAGGATCGATTAAGAAGACAAGTAGACTTCTTGTAATAGATGAAGATGTACCGGGAGGAAGTGCAGCATATATACTTCAGAAAATATTAGAAGAACAAGACGGCTATTATCATCTTGACGCTAAGCCAAGGACCTTATCTTCTATGGAGCATAGAACACCATTCGGGTCTGACGGAGATTATTTTACTAAGCCTCAAGTAGGTGATATCGTCGATGCCATATTAGAAGTGATGGCAGAATGATGAGAATATCAAAAGGCAATTATAAATTTCCCCCTCTGGAGGGGGCAAGCGGGAGGAACTTCCATGAAATACTATGCCAATTTCCCCCTCTGGAGGGGGTAAGGGGGAGGAACTTCCTTAAAATGTATTTGCGCAATACAATTCCAGATAATATTACAATACATCAATTAGTTATATAAGACGTATACAGAAGGCGTAAAATATCATCGTGCACAAGATCCTCATAATCATACCTACATACAATGAGATAGAAAACATAGCTTCTATCATCAATGCTGTATTGGAGATCTCATCGCAGTATCACATCCTTATTGTAGATGATAATTCTCCTGACGGTACGGCAGCAGTCGTTAAGGCTATAAAAGGTGAGTACGGTTCTCGATTAGATATCATAGAGCGAGAAGGTAAGTTGGGCTTAGGTACCGCTTACATTCGCGGATTTCAGTATGCGCTTGAGCAAGATTATGAATTTATAATGGAGATGGATGCAGACTTCAGTCATAACCCTAAGTCTATAGACGCTATATATAAAGCCTGCCAAGGCGATGGTGTCGGTATGGCAGTAGGCAGCAGATATGTGAAGGGTGGGGGCTTTGTTAATTGGAGCAAGTACAGATTGTTCTTGTCTTATGGAGCATCTATATACACACGTCTTATTACCGGAATGACAGTCAAGGATGCAACAGCAGGATTCGTGATGTATAAGCGAGAAGCCTTGCAGAAAATGGATCTCAGCAAGATAGAATTCATAGGCTATGCCTTCCAGATAGAAATGAAATACTACTGCCACTCGCTAGGATACATAATCGCCGAAGTGCCTATCACCTTCGTAGATAGAGAACTCGGCACTTCTAAGATGAATTCGTCTATTATAAAAGAAGCGGTGTGGGGAGTGATTAAGATGCGGTTTCGGGATTATAGTAGTTAGAATTTCTTTGGCGCTTTCTTAATTATGTAATATTTTAGGGGAAGTCTTGTTTCTTCTATAGTCCTTACTCCTATTCAGTATTTATAATATTATAGTAGAAGTGACATAAATAACAATTGCCATCTATGAAAAATATTACCAGTATTGTAATAGTAATATGTAGCTCATTTTCATTTTATTTGAATGGCCAGACAGCAGGATTTAATTATGTCCCATTAGAATTCGATAACTTAGAGCCAGAGTGGATACATGATATCTATGACAGCACCATAATAGGACATGTAGTAGATACTAATCCTACTGTTAAGTTTGATGGCTATTCTCATGTTGTCAGACATCATTATACCAGTCCTCGATTCTTAGTGACAGATGATGCGGTCTATTTAGCATCAAGAATTCAGTATGATAATGATGTAGGAGGTGCTATCATAGAGAGATTAGATTTAGAGACAGGAGAATTAGAGTGGAAGACACTCTTTGACTTAAGAACTCAAGATATACGGGAGTATGTAATGAATCTTAAGATAGAAAATGGCCGCCTCGTATTGTATTGCATCTACCTTAATGAAGATAATCCATATATATCTACGATGACTGGTAGTGGCTTGGGCTACCTTAGTAGAAAAGAGTATGACATAGAAAATGGGGAGCTTTTACTTCAGACCATTCCAGATACTATTAATAACGATCTTGTGTTACTTGTAACGCCATCATATCATTCTGAACTTCATCTCATAGATGATAATAGAATTCAAGTAATAAGACATGGATCTAAATTTGACTCAGGATCATTTTTGAAGATAGACACTATGGATGTAGAAGGGATTAGATTAAAACCCTCTTACACTTTGTCCCATGAGTTGGATTTGGATTGGGATGATGTTAATTTATTGAGATCCCATGTATTCGAGAAAGATAAATTTACTGGAGACATCTACAGTATCGACTACTTTAGGCCTAACTCGCAAGGACCAGAAGCGAGAACAAGCCATCTTCTTAGATATGGGCGGAACAACATTAGGGAGGTAGTTCCATTTGAGTATCAAGAATATGATGAACTTGGTGCTATACATATAAGGAAGATTACCGAGACACATCTTATCATGTATGCTGCCAAAGAAGGTAACTTGGGGGTTGATTTTCTTTTTGTAGATAAGAATACAGGAGAGATAGATAGAAAGATCCATCATAATAAGAGAATTGAGCTTGGCAGTGATGTGCTCATAGTGGATGATGAGATTACAGTTATAAATGTGAATAAAGAAGGCACCTATTATTCTATGGAAATACATAGGAGTGATGGATCAGGGATGCATCTGCTCAGAAGTTTCAAATTAGATTTCCCTAATTATGTGATTCTTGGGACTGCCTTGCATGAGTTAGATAATGGAGATTTCCTTTTAGAATTTCAGTATTCAGGTCGTCGCCCTAACGGTCTGCCGATAGGTTTTTTCTCTGGTATAATGCGCATTACATCTGAGCAGTTGGGACTAAGGACGTCTACTCAGGAGATCAGTGAAGTATCTGTTGCTCCATACACTATATATCCTAACCCAGTATCAGATGATTTGTATATAAAGCCTAATGAAGAAGTAATCTATAGCGTCTCGATATATGATGCAATGGGAAGGGTCTTGATATCGAGTGGTGTCCATTTAGGTACACGCATGATTAATACAGAGGAACTTCCGTCTGGACATTATTATGTGCAGATGATCTCAAAGAATGATTCTTACACTACTAAGCTGATTAAGAATTAATACTTGCTTTTTAATTCTGCTAAAGATCCATGGGTTTCCCCTTAATATCAAAACAGCCCTTTATGGCTGTTTTGGTTTTAATAACATTAAATAGTTAGATTGATATTGTTTGATCGTATGCTCAAAGATGTTAATAAAGCATGCCGAAGGCTGCAAAGATTTTTCCATTTCAAGGGAAAACACAAATGGGTTCGTCAATGCCTTGTATCATCACCTAAGCCTAAGGCTTACTAATCTTCCGATAATCAGAAATAAGTAAATTCTCATCAGCTCTTTCTTCTAAGCATACCTCGCTTTCGAACTCATTTGACTTGTTTGGCTCTATTGCACCATAATCACATCCATATCCAGCTGATCTGCAAGATGCGAACGATAATGAAGTTAGAACGATAGCTACTGCTGCAATTTTGATGGGTGTGATCTTCATGGTATTATTATTTATAGGTTAGAAATTAATATTACTAACTACCCATAATAGCTGTTTAGTATATCAACAGCTGTTATATATCGATATTTCTCTACATATCTTCTTGTAATTCTAACATATTAAATATTTATGTAATATATTTATACCTGATCTACTGACATATAGGTAAGTTAGTAATATCTAAGTAAGCTATTTGACTATATATTACATTGATAATAAGGCTACTATATAAGTACATTAAGATATATGTATAAGTAGAACACTTACAGTAATTTACGTATTCAAAATTATTTTCATTTATTTGTGAAATAAAATGGGGTAAAGTGGGAAAAAGTGGATAAGTGCAGTACATTTGAGGAGTCGACCGATAAATAAGAATGATATGTACCAGTTAACTGGCGAATATGAATGCAAGATTGATGCGAAAGGTCGTATCAAGCTCCCTGCTAATCTGATACGCCAGATAAGTTCAGAAGGTGCATATGATTTCACGGTTAATCGGGGTTTTGAGAATCATTTGATGCTCTATCCTCGTGATGTTTGGGAAAGAAAGACGAAAGAATTAAATCAACTCAACATCTACATTAAAAAGAATAGAGAAGCTGTAAGGTATTTCTATAGAGGTGCAACAAAACTCACAACAGATGCATCGGATAGAATTTTAGTACCCAAAAGTCTCATCGAGTACGCAGGTATTAGTAAAGAGATTGTGCTTTTCGCTTATCAAGAACAAGTTGAAATCTGGTCAAAAGAGGCATACGAAAATATGATCGGGCAGGAGCCTGATAATTTTTCAAGTTTAGCTGAGGAAGTTTTCGGAGGTGGCACACATGGTACAGACCATGAGTGAGTACCATAATCCAGTATTACTGAAGGAGACCATAGATGCACTTGTTACGCAACATGACGGTATATATATAGATGTCACCTACGGAGGTGGAGGGCATTCGAGAGAAATACTTAAAAATTTAGGTGCCAATGGGCATCTGATAGTCTTTGATCAGGATGGCGAGGCTGAAGGAAATATTGTAGAAGATGAAAGGATGACTTTTATAAAGTCAAACTTTAGGCATCTCTATAAATTCTGGAAGTGGTTAGGCATTGATAAAGTAGACGGTGTATTTGCAGACTTAGGAGTATCATCACATCAGTTTGATGCAGACTATAGAGGCTTTTCGTATCGATTTGAAGCAGAACTAGATATGCGGATGAATGAGAATATGAGCCTTTCGGCAAAAGATATATTGGCTACGTATACAGTGGAACAGTTACAGAGTGTCTTTTCTCGATATGGGGAAATTAGAAATTCTAAGACACTCGCTAAAGAGATTGTAGATAATAGGAATAAGGGTTCATACATTATTTCGACTAAGGATTTGAATTTGATTCTTGATAGACTCAGGATAGGGAACTACAACAAATATTTTGCTCAAGTCTATCAGGCGTTAAGGATGGAAGTGAACGATGAGATGGCCGCATTAAAAGAAATGCTGGAATCCAGTCTGCGCATATTGAAACCTGCAGGCAGATTGGTTGTCATCAGTTATCATTCACTAGAAGACCGAATGGCTAAGAGATTTATCAAGTCAGGCAATGCAGATGGAACTGTAGAGCGTGATGAGTATGGTAAGTCACTTGCACAGATGAAGGTGGGTTCTAAGATCATAGAGCCCTCGCAAGAAGAACAACGGATTAATGCACGATCTAGAAGTGCAAAAATGCGTATTGGTATTAAGATATGACAAAGCAAAGGTAATGAGAAACGCTTCGAAACATATTGGATTTATTTTTCTGCTCACACTATTAGCGATTATTTACATCGCTAACACACACCGTGCTGAGCGTAAGCTTCGAAAGATAAATGCTTTACAGAAAAGTGTCGACGATGCTAAATCTCGCTACCAGAAAGTTAAAAGTGATAATACGTACAATAGTACTGAGTCACAATTAGAAAAACAATTAGTTGTTGATGGGTTAAAGATTAACTCTGATACTCCGATTATTATCAATTCATCACAATAGTGTTGAGTTAAGATTATGGATAGAAAAGCAGAATTATTATTACGAGTCTATTTCGTTTTTTTCGTATTCGTATTGTTTGCTGCTATTATATATGGCCAGGTAATAAAGATTGCCGTGGTAGAAGGTGAGAAGTGGAAGAGTCGTGGTGGAAAGAATATTAAGTGGATAGAGGTAGAAGGAGAGAGAGGTAATATTTATGATTGCAATGGTGAGCTTTTATCTACTTCGATACCTCAGTTTAACATATACGTGGATCTTAAAACATCAACTGATAAATGTTTTAATGCGAATATTAAAATGTTGTCACAGGAGCTTAGTCGACATTTCGGTAAGACGGCTTATCAGTGGCGATCTGAATTGGTTAATAAGAGACACCAAGGTAAAACAACAAGAAATTCAGGAGCAGGGTATTACTCTTTGCTTAAGAATGTAACTAAGGAAGAGCTTGATCTATTATTGACATTTCCCATGTTTAAATTGGGCCGTAATAAAGGAGGCCTTATTTATAAAAGAAGAAGTATCAGAGAGAAGCCATTTAAGGGTTTATGTTCAAGAACGATTGGCTTAGAGCGTAAGAATGCAAGTATGGTTGGCCTTGAAAGAACTTATGATAAGTTGCTTAGGGGTGAAGTAGAAAACAGATTAATGAGGAGGTTTCCTGGTGATAATGTATGGTTGCCATTATTTAATCCAGAAGAGATAGATCGTCACGTTGGAGCGGATATAGTAACGACTTTAGACATGCGTTTTCAGGATATAGTGCACAAGGAATTAGAGGCCACCCTTATTGAGGAGCAAGCAGATGCTGGGACTGCTATCTTAATGGAAGTTAAGACGGGTGCAATAAAAGCTATAGTTAATCTTGGAAAAAATAATCGAGGTGATTATTCCGAAGATTGGAATTATGCAATTGCTTCAGCTACTGAGCCGGGTTCTACTTTTAAGTTAATGTCGGCATTGGTGATGCTTGAGAATAAGAAAATTGATTTAGATACAGAAGTGTTTCTGAATGGTGGTAGGATGAAGTTCTATGGTAAGACGATGTATGATTCTCACATGCATGGAATTAAGCATGCTACATTCAAGGAGGTTTTTGCAATGTCTTCTAATGTCGGGATGGCGAGTGTTGCATTTAAGAATTACGGTAAGAAAGTAAATTATAAAAACTTTTTTCAAGGTTTAGAAAGATTAGGTGTATCGCAAAAAACGGGTATAGAAATATTTGGAGAATCAAAACCAACTATTAAGAATCCTTCATTAGCAAAAAGTGCATGGTCGGGATTAACGGTGCCGTGGATGGCTCATGGATATGAATTGAAGATGACACCGCTACAGATTTTGAATGTATATAATGCTGTAGCTAATGATGGGGTAATGTTAAAGCCACATCTAACTAAAGAGATTAAGAGAGAGGGTAAGACGATTACTAAAGTCAATCCTCAAATTTTAAACAATAGGTTTGCAAGTCCTGAGACAATAGTTAAAGCTCAAGAATTGCTCACAAGTGTAGCCGAAAGAGGTACAGCACGTAAGTTGAAAATAGATAATATAAGTTTCGCTGGTAAGACAGGAACGACAGTGGTTAACTACTGGAAAGGATTAGATAAAAAGGAGTACAATGCATCTTTTGCAGGTTACTTCCCAGCTGATGATCCAGAGTATAGTATGATAGTCGTTGTCTATAAGCCTAAGGGGCAATATTATGGAGCAGCAGTAGCTGGTAAAGTATTCGCAAGAGTCGTAGAGCGTATATCAGGAATGGGTTCGAGTGTGAGAGATGAGGTAGTTGAAGACAAGGATATCGCAGTCGAGAAACAAGCTGGTTATAATGCTGACTTTAAAGGGATACTTGATTTTATAGGATTAGACTACAGTGAAAGTTCTTCTTCTAAGTGGGTTGAGATGGATGAGTCGAATGATGAAGTAGTTATAGCTAAGAAGAAAATAGCAAAGAGAAAAGTTCCGGACCTCAAGGGTATGGGATTGAGGGACGCTACTTATGTGATTGAAAGTCTTGGTATGGCTGCGGAGGTAGAAGGTGTAGGGCAAGTGTATAAGCAGTCTATATCCCCAGGTGCTATAATAAGTGATCAAAGGATTAAGATTTATTTGAATTAAATATAATAGTTATCAAAAGTGATAATGGTATAAATTGAAAAGTTTAAATGACATACTTCATTCGATTGTTATTCGAAATCAAGACGCAAGTTATGATGGGAGTATCAATGGGATAGCGATCGATTCAAGAAAGGTAAAACCTGGTGACATGTTTATTGCGTATAAAGGCGTCCATCAAGATGGACATCAGTATATAGAAAATGCAATTAAGGCAGGTTGTACTTATGTTCTTCTTGAAGATGAAAGCTATATCGATAAGAGCAGTGCCAAATATTATCTCGTAGATGATGCAAGAGTCGCAGCCAGTAAAATTGCTGCTAACTACTATGATCATCCTTCGCAAAAGTTAAAGGTGATAGGTGTTACTGGTACTAACGGAAAGACTACAGTTGCAAGCTTGATATATGAGCTGCTATCTCAGATGAAAGTATCGGCAGGATTGATATCTACAATTGATATAAAGTATAATCAGAATGTTGTAGATGCTGTATTGACTACGCCCGATTCTTTAAGTCTACAGGAATTGTTTTTTGATATGGTTGATGCTGGAGTTACGCATGTCGTTATGGAGGTAAGTTCTCATGCGCTACATCAAGGAAGAGTTGCAGATGTTGATTATGATCTTGCAGTGTTTAGTAATATCACTCATGATCATCTTGATTATCATGGTACATTTTCGGAATATATAAAAGCTAAGCAAAAGCTATTCGATAATCTGAAAAGTGATGCTGCGTGCTTAACTAATATCGATGATAAGAATGGAATGGTCATGTTGCAAGGCTCAAAAGCGGACAAGTATACTTATGCGCTAAAGAGGCCAGCGAAATTTAAAGCCAAAATAATTGGTAATGAGATAAGCGGCTTGCATTTAGATATAGATGGTAGGGAAGTGTATCTAAGGATGATAGGTAGATTTAATGCTTATAATGCTCTTGCGGTATATGGAAGCGCAGTAATTCTTGGATTCGAGTCAGATGAAGTGTTGAGGATCATGAGTAATCTAAAAAGTGCAGAAGGAAGAATGGATTTTGTGCAGAGTGATGAAGTTAATTATACAGCTATTGTTGATTATGCGCATACGCCAGATGCGTTAGAGAAAGTCTTAAGGACGCTTTCTGATGTAAGAAAAAATGAAGCTAAGATAATTACGATAGTAGGAGCAGGTGGAAATAGAGATAAATCAAAAAGGCCAGAAATGGCGAAAGTCGCTTATAATAATTGTGACACATTAATATTGACTTCTGATAATCCAAGGGATGAAGATCCCGAAATGATATTAGAAGATATGATGCAGGGATTGGATAAAGAAGCACAAAAAAAAGTCATGAAAATGACGGATAGGAAAGAGGCCATAAAGATGGCAACTATGCTTGCTAAGCAGGATGATATTATACTGATAGCAGGAAAAGGACATGAAAAATATCAAGAGATCAAAGGACAAAAGTATCCTTTTGATGATAAAGAAATAATAAGTGCATTAATGCACTAAAAGATATATAAGAGTAGGTTCTATTATCATTCTCAGGTTGGTTTTAACAGTTGCAGTAGGGTCTTTCGAATAAAGATTCGAATTCCTACTGTACACTGTTATTTTTAAAATGGGTACCTACTGTACACTGTTATTTTTTAAATGAAATCATGCTGTACCATTTATTTGAGTATTTAGAAAAACAAGGTTTTGCGGGAGCAAGTTTGTTTCAATATATAAGTTTTAGATCTGGAGTTGCCATAATATTATCCTTAGTTATAAGTGTAGTTTTTGGTAGCAAGATCATACGTTCTTTGAAAAAACTGCAAATAGGAGAGACTGTTAGAGATCTCGGTTTGTCAGGTCAGAAGGAAAAAGAAGGAACTCCAACTATGGGAGGTCTACTTATCATAGTTGCAATTATCGTTCCTACTTTATTATTAGCTGACTTGACGAATGTATATGTCCAGCTTATGATCGTAACTACACTTTGGTTAGGGTTTATAGGATTTATTGACGACTATATCAAAGTATTTAAGAAGGATAAGAAAGGTCTTCATGGTCGTTTTAAAGTTTTCGGACAGATACTGTTAGGGCTTTTAGTAGGATTAGTAATGTTGCTGCATTACGATATTGTTGTCAGGGTTCCAGTAAATGTTGCTCAAGCTAATAATTGGGAGATAACAACAGTAATTGAGAAAACAATAGAGAGATGGAATCAAGCACCTCAGACTGTAAAGATGGCTTATGCTAAGGCGCCTGTGACTAATTTTCCTTTCTTTAAAAATAACGAATTAGATTATTCATTTTTTACAGGAGGTCAAGAATTCTTACTTGGATTACTCTATGTTTTACTGATCATATTTATCATCACGGCAGTCTCAAATGGCGCTAATCTTACTGATGGATTAGATGGCTTATTGACTGGAGTAGCGGCTATCATAGGAGCGGGTCTTGGCGTGTTAGCATATGTATCCAGTAATGTTATCATTGCCGAATACCTAAATATTCTTTACATACCATACTCTCAAGAGCTGGTGATTTTCGCTGCTTGCTTCTTGGGTGCATGTATAGGTTTTCTATGGTATAATTCACACCCGGCGAGCATCTTTATGGGAGATTCTGGTAGTCTTATGATAGGTGGAATTATTTCTGTTTTCGCTATAGTGATTAGAAAAGAGTTATTAATTCCTATCCTCTGTGGAGTGATACTTATGGAGACAATATCAGTAACGATGCAAGTGTCCTACTTTAAGTATACTAAGAGAAAGTATGGAGAAGGTAAGAGGATTTTTCTTATGTCACCACTACATCATCATTACCAAAAGAAAGGTATTCATGAGACTAAGATCGTAGTTAGATTTTGGATTGTTACAATCCTACTTGCAGTATTAACTATCATAACACTTAAGGTTAGATAGTGTGAAGACAGTAAGTATAATAGGAGGTGGAGAGAGTGGAGTAGGTGCAGCATTGCTTGCACAACAAAATGATTATAAAGTTTTCGTTTCTGACTTTGGAATTATCCCAGATAAGTACAAGTCGGAATTAATAATATATAATATCCCTTTTGAAGAAGGGGGACATGACTTTGAAAGAATAGAAGCTTCTGATGTAATTGTCAAAAGTCCTGGTATTTCAGATACTGTGCCACTGGTTAAGTATCTAATTTCTAAAAACCATAAATGTATTTCTGAAATAGAATTTGCATCATGGTTTTATACAGGGAAAATAATCGGAGTTACCGGCAGTAATGGAAAGTCTACAACAGTTAGTTTGATTTATCATCTGTTGAAAGAAGCAGATATTAATGTAGGACTAGGAGGTAATATTGGTTACGCTTTTTCTCGACTATTAATTGAGCTTAAAGATTATGAGTGTATAGTCTTAGAGTTAAGCAGTTTTCAATTAGATGATGTCTATCGATTTAGATCTGATACATCGGTGATATTAAATGTTACTGCTGATCATCTCGATAGATATAATTATGATATTAATAGTTATGCTCGTGCAAAGTGGAGGTTAGTAGAATGTGTAAGTGGGGAGGGTATGGTTATTCTGAATAGTGATGATGTTCTGACTCAAGCGTTGTCGTCTGAGACATTGATAGAAAATGAAGTGATTTTAATATCTGGTGAGAATCCAGAAGATTCATTATTAAAGTATAATGGTGATTTATTTGAAGTTAATTTAATAGGTAAGCATAACTTATTTAATGCGGCAGTAGGTGTTGCGATTGCAAGAGAGTATGGTATATCAGATAATGTAATACAATCTGGTTTATTAAGATTTGAAGCATTAGAGCATAGATTAGAGAAAGTAGCTACCGTTAATAATGTGATATACATTAATGACAGTAAGGCTACGAATATAGACGCTGTAAAGTATGCCTTATCAGCAGTGGAGTCCAATCTGATTTGGATAGCTGGTGGTACTGACAAAGGCAATGATTATTCTGAGTTGATAGATATTGTGGAGGGTAAGGTTAAAGTGCTAATCTGTTTAGCTGTTGATTGCGAAAAATTAAAGTCCTCTTTTGGCAGAGTTGTTCCACATATTATGGAGACTCAGTCTATGGAGGAAGCAGTCAGATTAGCTTATGAAAATGCGACGGAGAATGAAGTAGTGCTTCTTTCTCCAGCATGTGCAAGTTTTGATTTATTCGATAACTATATGCATAGAGGCGACGAATTTAAAAAAGAAGTTTTTAAGATAAAATAGTGGTATTCTTTAATAACATATACGACAAATTAAGAGGAGACAAGGTGATCTGGTTCTCAGTGATATTGCTGTGTATCTGTTCGTTACTTGCTGTATATAGTGCAGTGGGGCAAAAAGCTTATGCTTCTCGTGGTGGGAATACGGAATACTATCTTGTTAAGCAATTTGTATTGTTGAGTGCAGGATTGGTTTTTATGTATTTCTCATACCGCTTTAACTATATGTCCTATTCTAAGGTTGCACCACTTCTGTTGTTGATCTCGATACCGTTGCTGATGTTTACATTAGGATTTGGTACAGACTTGAATGATGCTAAGCGATGGATAAAGATTCCATTAATTAATCAATCATTTCAGACTTCAGATTTTGCTAAGCTTGCGTTGATCATATTTATATCGAGATCTATTGCTAAAAAGCAAGATGTTATTAAGGATTTTAAAAGTGCATTTGTGCCCTTAATTATACCAGTAGTTGTGGTGTGTGTATTAATAGCACCAGCTGATTTAAGTACAGCGGCATTATTATTTGTGACTTGTATTTTGATGATGATTATAGGAAGGGTGTCCTTAAAGTATGTGATACTGCTTTCATTAATTGGGATTGCCACTTTGTCTTTACTTGTTTTATTAGGTACTGTTTTTCCTGATTTTATAAGAGTAGATACATGGATGTCAAGAGTCAATGATTTCTTATTCAATACTGGAGACCAATGGCAGGTAGAGCAATCTAAAATTGCAATAGCTAATGGAGGTGTTATGGGAGTTGGACCTGGAGCAAGTATGCAGCGTAATTTTCTGCCCCTTCCATATGCAGATTTTATTTATGCTATAATCTGTGAAGAGTACGGATTGTTAGGTGCAGGTCTTATCATCACTTTATATCTGACATTACTTTATAGATGTATCAAGATGATTACGAGATGTCCTAAAACATTTGGGTCTATTTTGGCTATAGGATTATGTCTAAGTGTAGTTATGCAAGCATTCGCTAATATGGCTGTATCGGTAAATTTACTTCCAGTTACTGGGCTGACTTTGCCGCTTATAAGTATGGGAGGTACATCGATTTTATTTACATGTGTATCATTAGGTATTATACTGAGTGTAAGCAAATACGTAGAAGAGTACAGTGCTACAGAGATTATGGAAGTAGAGTTGTCAGTTGACCCAGAAAATAATTTTGATACAGATAATAATATAGGTCCACGAGGTAGAATGAATTATGAGAATTATTATTAGTGGAGGAGGGACTGGAGGTCATGTATATCCAGCTATTGCGATAGCTAATGCATTAAGAGATAGAGGCGTTGAGGATATATTGTTTGTAGGTGCAAATGGAAAGTTAGAGATGGAAAAAGTACCGCTTAACGGATACCCTATAGAGGGACTTTGGATAAGCGGATTTCATAGGCAAAGGAAATGGAGAAATATTTCTTTCCCATTCAAGTTGCTATTTAGCCTGATGAAGGCACGAAAGATCATTGACAAGTTTAAGCCCGACGTTGCTATAGGTGTGGGAGGATATGCAAGTGGTCCATTATTAAAAATGGCACAACGCAAGAAGATCCCTACATTAATACAAGAGCAGAATTCTTATCCAGGGGTAACTAATAAAATCTTAGCTAAAGATGCCGCTAAGATCTGTGTTGCCTATAATAAAATGGAAAGATATTTTGATCAAAAAAAAATTTTAGTAACAGGGAATCCGGTAAGAAAAGATTTGATGCACATAGACAACCTCCGATCCGAAGCTTTTAGCTATTTCGACTTAGATCAAAGTAAGAAAACGATTCTAATTTTCGGAGGAAGTCTTGGTGCTCGATCTATAAATAAAGCAGTAGACCATAAGAAAGATGTCATAAAGAAATTAGATGGCATCCAGATATTATGGCAGGTAGGTAAGATTTATATCGATAACTACCAAGATGCAGATATAGCACGTATGGACAATGTTACAGTGCTGCCATTCATAGATAGAATGGATCTTGCATATGGTGCTGCTGATGTCGTCGTATGTAGAGCTGGTGCTCTGACGATATCAGAACTATGTATTACGGGACGACCATGTGTGCTGGTGCCTTCACCTAATGTGGCTGAAGATCATCAGAACAAAAATGCAAATGCACTTGCTGAAGAAGGTGCAGCAATAGTAGTCGCAGACTATGACGCGGATCATAGTATGATTACTACTGCAGTCGAGCTTATACATGATAAAGAAACTCAAGAAAGCTTGAGTAAGAATCTCAAAAGACTGGCAAAACCAGAATCCAGCGAGATGATAGTTGATGAAATATTGAAGTTGGTAAATAGATGAAATTAAGCTCAATCAGAAAATTGTATTTCCTTGGTATAGGGGGTATAGGCATGAGTGCTATCGCAAGATATTTTCTTGATGAAGGTGTAGAAATATTCGGTTATGATATAGCCGAAACAAACTTGACCAAAAAGTTGGTAGAGGAAGGGATGGATATCCATTATGATGTTGACATTGACAAAATTCCTGATGATGTAGATGCAGTTATTATGACACCTGCAATTCCAGATCATAATGCAGAATTAGTTGAAGTCAAAGCGATAGGTTATCCTCTGTATAAAAGAGCTGAGATATTGGGATTGCTGAGTAAAACTAAGACAACAATTGCTGTCGCCGGTACGCATGGTAAGACCACAACCAGTTCTATTATCGCCCATATTTTGAAATATTGCGGATTAGATATTACAGCATTCTTAGGAGGAATTCTGACAGAACAACAATCTAATTTCCTCAAAGGACAATCGGATATTGTGGTATTAGAGGCGGATGAGTATGACAAGTCATTCTTACATGTTTACCCTAAAATACTGACCATATTATCGATGGACGCTGATCATCTTGATATCTACGGTAACGTAGAGAATATGTATGCAACATATGAGCAATTATGCAATCAGATTCAGTCAGGTGGGACTTTGATTATTGATGGAAAATGGATTAAGTGTTTTTCTGATAGTTTCACTGATGATATAAAGGCCATTAATGTAACTATAATTGATGCATCTAAGGATTTTGGTTGTAGTAATGTAAGAGTTGAGGATGAGAGATATGTTTTTAATTATTCTGATAATGAAGGAGAGATAAAAGACATCGTATCACAGTTGCCAGGAAGTCATAATATTTCTAATACTTCAGTGGCGATTAAGATTGCTAAGTATTTCAGTAATGATGCTGAAGTTATTAGAAGTGGTGTTAAAAACTTCAAGGGTATCAGGAGGAGATTTGAGTGGATATATGATGAGGAGAAAGTCTTAGTAGATGATTATGCTCATCATCCTGAAGAATTAAAATATGCTGTAAGTACTATAAATAAATTGTATCCAGAGAAAACCATTTTAGCAATTTTTCAACCACACCTTTATTCAAGGACGAAAGATTTTTATGTTGGATTTGCGGAAGAATTGGGGAAGGTTGAGAATGTGATTCTCATGCCGATATACCCAGCAAGAGAAGAACCGATGATAGGTATACAGTCGGAGATTATTTATAATCTAATTCCTATAGAGAACAAGTGGATAGTGGATAGTGGAGTGGAGATGCTTATGCAAATAGAAAAGATTGACGCTGATGTAATTATGACAATAGGCGCAGCAGATTTAGATAAATATCATAGTGATATTATAGAAATATTAAAACTTAAAAAGTAAGTAACAAAGTTTTGGCAAAAAAAAGAAAATATAGAAATAACGAGAGCATAAGCTATATCAAACTTTCAATAGTTGGGTTATTGGTTTTCTTTTTAGGCTATGCTACCCTACAGCGATTGAATAGTCAATTAGTGGACGTGAAGATCGAAATAACAAAGTCAGATAGTAAAAAGTATCTATTGACTAAAAAGGATATCAAGCAAAAGCTTAAAGGCATATTAGGTTATGATATCAGTTTGGCTAATATTGGACAGCTTGATCTTTATAATCTCGAAACATTATTAGACAGAGATGATAGGATTAATAAGTCAGATCTATTTATAGATAAGAATAATCGCTTGCATATTGTAATCGAGCAAAGGCAACCTATTGTTAGAATACAAGTATCTGGTGGTGATGACTACTACCTTGATTTTGATGGAGGACGTATTCCTGTAACGGAGACGTTTAGAGTACCAGTTGTTACGGGTCACGTTGATCAGTATGTAAGTAATTATAAAGGCATAAAAGATAATAACCTAAAAGATGTATGGGAGTTGTCACAACGTATATATGAAAATGACTTTCTGAGAGTGTTAGTAGAGCAGATAGATGTTAATGCACAAGGGGATATGATAATAGCTCCTAAGTTTCCACATAGTAAGATCGTACTTGGTGATGCTCTTGATATAGATGGTAAACTGAATAGAATATCAGACTATTATAAAGGATTAAAAAAAGCAGGATTTGACGCAAAGTATAATGAAGTAGATGTCCAATATGAAGATCAAGTGGTAAGACGTCCAGCGAATTCTTAATAACCGATTTTTGTTTAATTTTTATTAAAACTCATTTTATGAATAACGAGCATTTTAAGTCTAATATAGATAGAAAGCAATTAGCTATTGCTTTAGATATCGGGACTACTAAAGTATGCGCTATCGCAGGAGTCAAAAACGAATATGACAAAATCGAAGTACTGGGAGTCGGTACCGTAAAGTCAGAAGGTGTTTCTCGTGGTGTTGTCTCTAATATTGATAAAACAGTAAGAGCCATTAATGAGGCTATACAGATAGCTCAGAAGAATTCTAAATCTAAGTTCGGCAGAGTACATGTTGGTATTGCTGGACAGCACATTAAGAGTATACACCATCATGGATTATTAGTTCGTAATGAACCAGAAAGCGAAATATCTGAAGCAGATGTTAATAAGCTAATCAGTGATATGTATAAGCTTGTATTACCTCCTGGTGATAAAATATTACATGTATTCCCACAAGAATTTACCGTAGATGATGAGTCAAATATAGTAGATCCTATAGGTATGTCAGGTGTGAGGTTAGAGGCTAATTTTCATATAATAACTGGACAGATATCTGCATCACGTAATATTATGAGATGTGTCGAGAAAGTTGGATTAGATGTAGCTGATATTACCTTAGAGCCTATCGCATCTTCTAAAGCGGTCCTAAGTTATGAGGAGAAAGAAGCAGGTGTTGCTTTAGTAGATATAGGGGGTGGTACGACAGATATTACAATATTCAAAGATGGTATTATAAGACATACATCAGTTATCCCATTTGGTGGTAATGTAATTACTAATGATATCAAGGAAGGATGTACGGTAATGAAAGATCAAGCAGAGAAATTGAAGACTAAATTTGGTTCTGCATTATCTGAAGAGATTATCGATAATAGGATAATTACAATCCCAGGATTTAAAGGACGAGATTATAAAGAAATCTCAGAGAAAAATTTAGCTAAGATTATCGAAGCTAGAATTCGAGAGATTTTCGATTATGTATTATGGGAGATAAAGAGATCAGGATTTGAAAACAAATTAATAGCTGGGATAGTCCTTACTGGCGGTGGATCTTTACTTAAAGATATAGATGTCCTATCTGAGTACCATACAGGATTAAGTACAAGATTAGGGCAACCTGTAGAGTTATTGGCACATGGTTATTCTACTCAGATTTCAAGCCCTATTTATTCTACGGCAGTAGGATTATTGGCTATAGCGATCGACAATCTACAGCATAATACACAAGAAGTATTTGACTTAGTAGAAGATGAGAAAGAAGATAAAGTTCTTAGTGATCAGACTGTTCCATCTCACGACGAAAAGCAGAAGAACAGATGGATGAATCGATTTTTTACATACACGAGAGACTTCTTTGAAGCCACTCCTGATTCCGAATTTTAATAGTATTCAAATTAAGAAATTCAAAAAATTCTAGCATATGTTATTTGAAGAGAGAAAAAACACAATTATTAAAGTCATAGGTGTAGGAGGCGGTGGTAGTAATGCAGTTGGTTACATGTTTAACCAAGGTATTGTAGGAGTAGATTTTGCTGTATGTAATACTGATAATCAGTCACTAGATGCGAGTCCTGTAGGTGTAAAGATTCAATTAGGTCCTCACCTTACAGAAGGAATGGGTGCCGGATCAGTACCTGAGGTAGGCAAGCAGTCATGCATAGAATCTATAGATGATGTAAGAAAGTTTTTGGATACGGGTACTAAGATGTTATTTATCACTGCCGGTATGGGTGGGGGTACAGGAACTGGTGCAGCACCTATTATAGCTAAAGCTGCTAAAGAGATGGGTATATTGACTGTAGCTATCGTAACACTACCATTTAAGTTTGAGGGTCTACGTAGACAGAATCAGGCGATAGAAGGCATGGAGAATCTTAAGAAAAATGTAGATTCTATATTGGTTATATCTAATGACCGATTGAGAACAATGCATGGTAATCTTACGCTCAAGAATGCTTTCTCTAAAGCTGATGACGTATTGACTACAGCTGCTCGTGGTATAGCTGAGATAATTACACTTCCAGGATATATCAACGTTGACTTTAAAGATGTCAATACAGTAATGAAAAATAGTGGAGTATCGATAATGGGATATGCAGAAGCAGGTGGTCCAGATAGAGCAAAGATAGCAGTGGAGGCGGCATTAAATTCTCCACTCTTAGAAGATAATGAGATTAGAGGCGCTCAGCATATATTACTGAATATCTCTTCTGGTGTAAATGAGGTGACGATGGATGAGATAGGAGAGATCACAGATTACATCCAAGAAGAGGCAGGGTATGGTACACATCTCATCTGGGGTAACTGTACTGACGAAGCTTTAGAAGATAAGATAAGTATCACAATTATAGCGACAGGATTTGAAGAAGGTGCTAAGAGAAATACACAGGAAGCGGTACAAGTAAGAAAGGTGCATATCGATGAGGTATTTGATGTTGATGTATCTGAGGCTGATAAGGCGGAAGCTATAGAAACACAAAAACTGAAAAATGTAATAGACTTAGATCCACACTCTAATAATATTGATCCATACGTAGGTACTCAAAGCAGAGAAGTAGAGAAGCCAATAAGACGTGAGCGAAGAGCTCCAAGACCTACACCGAAAAATATTGAAAGAAGAAGAAGCTCTGTGCCATTGGATAATCCAAGAACTATAGCTGAGATGGAAGATGTGCCGGCTTATTTACGTAGAGAGGTACAGTTAGATGATCTTAATAAGATAGAGCAGAAAGCCAATTCAAAATTGAGTATCAATTTTGATGAAGCAGACGGTCCTATCATCGAGTCTAATAACTCATATTTCCATAACAATGTCGATTAGACATTGCATTAATGACCAACAGTTTTTTTTTATATTTATAGAATTCAATTCAATCTATTTTTATTAACCACACCTGAGAAGAAGATAGGAATCTCGTATCATAATAATGATACAATTGAAACATGGATTTCGTCTTTTTTAAAAATAGAGTCATAGATCTAAATGTAGATCAGAGGCTCAAAATTTCTTTTCATTCCCGGCGTCCGTTCGGGAATTATGAGATTGGTTTATTGATTGAGTCCCCGCCTGGAGAGGCGGGGTTTTCTCCTCCTTTTTTGATAATAGTAGGAGGTACAAATTTTAACCTGAGTTGATGAAATGTACCATTTATGGTATTGACCTTATGGCTTGTTCTATAGCCCACTGATTAAGGATTTCGTCTTTTTTAAAATAGAGTCATAGATCTAAATGTAGATCAGAGGCACAAAATTTCTTTTCATTCCCGGCATCCGTTCGGGAATTATGAGATTGGTTTATTGATTGAGTCCCCGCCTGGAGAGGCGGGGTTTTCTCCTCCTTTATTGATAATAGTAGGAGGCACAAAATTTTGACCTGAGTTGATGAAATGTACCATTTATGGTATTGACCTTACGGCTTGTTCTATAGCCCACTAATTAAGGATTTCGTCTTTTTTAAAATAGAGTCATAGATCTAAATGTAGATCAGAGGCTCAAAAATTTCTTTTCATTCCCGGCGTCCGTTCGGGAATTATGAGATTGGTTTATTGATTGAGTACCCCGCCTGGAGAGGCGGGGTTTTTTGTTTTTAGAGGTAATTGATAAAGCTTGACTGTGACGATTGGTTTTAAATATTTCTACATAATATGATCCTATTATTTGGATTATTATTCTGACAAAGTCTTTATTTTAGCAGAATATTTAATTTTTTTTCAGAATTTAGATTTGGATATAATTCATCTAATTTAATGACGTATTTTTTAATTTTTTCTTTGACCTCAAAGTCTAATTCAGAATAGAAGGCTTTAGATATTTGCTCTTCTTTTTGTATGATTTTATATAAAAATTCAAAGGCTTGTTCTTTTGTCCTTAGTCTATTGTGGTTATGAGTGTGATTTAATAAAAGAGATAGTTTATAACCTCTTCCAATTTGATGTAGTAAAGCTTTTTCATAAACTACTTCAAACCAAATATCATGCAAAGCTTTTAAATTCCTTAAAGAGTCTCCAATTGCAACCATATTTAGAATTGTATCAATGTCTGTAATTGTATTGTTCTGTATTTTATACCAAAGTTCCATATAAGTTTTTAATTCCTCAGGGAACGATCTTCCTTCGACCGATCCAAAACACTTAGATCTAAATGATGTGATTTTATAATCGCTTTTTTCCTGGAATCTTGAACTTGGTTTGTAAAATATCCAGATAGTTCTATGACCAATATAGATAGTTAAATTATTTGAGTTCCAAGAACTATGAATTTCTATTTTATTTTTATTCTGTTGAGCGATTTTATTAATTTCTTTAATATCATTGATTAATGAATTAGAATGATAATTGATCATTGATGTGTCAAAAAGTAATTTAAATTTTTTGAGGTCGAAATTAGATATTAATTGTTCAACATCTATAAAGAATGAATCTTGACCTGAATATTTTGATTCGGTGTTTGATTCTACAGTTACATCCAGTATTTGACTTGAAATATTATTATAGGTTAGAATGAAAACAAACAGTATCATATATTTCATAATTTTTTTTTGAGGTAAGTGAAAATATCATTATCAATCAACCCAACTTCCCCTCCAATACACTCTGTACAACATCAGGATTAAGCAAGGTCGATATGTCCCCAAGATTGCCTCCGTCACCAGAAGCTATCTTTCTCAAAATTCTACGCATGATTTTACCAGATCGTGTTTTCGGAAGCCCATCTACAAATTGGATTTTATCAGGCTTTGCTATGGGGCCTATCTCTTTTTTAACGACATCTAATATCTCCTTTCTAAAATCGTCATTGAGTTCTTTACCATTCGTAATAACGAATGCATAGATGCCTTGCCCTTTGATGTCGTGAGGATATCCTACGACAGCAGATTCTATGACATTAGTATGTTCGTTGATTGCATTTTCTACTTCGGCTGTCCCCATTCTATGTCCTGAGACATTTATAACATCATCTACTCTTCCTATTACTCTTATGCGACCATCCTCATCACGTCGGGCACCATCTCCTGTAAAGTACATGCCTTTGAATGCAGAAAAATAAACTTGCCTACATCTATCATGATCGCCGTATGTTGTCCTTATTATAGATGGCCAAGGATGCTTGATGCATAATAATCCTTCGACATTATTTTCTTCTATCAGATTCCCGTCAGCGTCTAATAGTACTGGCTGTATACCTGGGAGAGGGTAGGATGCATAAGTGGGTTTCGTATCTGTTATGCCTGGTAGTGGTGTGATCATAATACCCCCTGTCTCTGTCTGCCACCATGTATCTACGATCGGAGCTTTACCTTTTCCGATATGCTTGTCATACCAATGCCATGCTTCTTCATTTATGGGCTCTCCGACAGAGCCTAATACTTTCAGCTTAGATAGATCATATTTTGCTGGCCACTCATCACCGCAAGCCATTAATGCTCTTATCGCCGTAGGCGCTGTGTAGAATTGACTGACTTTATGTTTCTCGCAGATGTCCCAGAACCTCCCAGCATCAGGATATGTCGGTACACCCTCATACATAAGTGTCTGAGCGCCTGCAAGTAGTGGACCATATACAATATAGGAATGCCCAGTTATCCAGCCTATGTCTGCGGTGCACCAGTAGACGTCGCCAGGTTTATATTGGAATACATTCTTAAAGCTGAAGCAAGAATAGACCATATATCCACCACAGGTATGCACTACGCCTTTGGGTTTACCTGTTGATCCAGAAGTGTAGAGGATAAATAGAATGTCTTCAGAATCCATCTCTTCCGCTTGACAAAATGTAGACTGAGTATCTACGACTTCATGCCACCATATATCTGTATCGTCACTCCAGTTGATATCACCACCAGTACTCTTATATACGAGGACTGATTGAATACTATTGCAGCCAATGTCCATTGCTTCATCTACTACAGATTTTACCGGGATAGTTTTAGCACCTCTATTATTATAATCAGAACAGACGATCATTTTGGCTTGACAATCATCAACTCTGTCTGCTAATGCTTGTGCTGAAAATCCTGCGAATACAACAGAGTGTACGGCACCTATTCTTGCACATGCTAATACTCCTATCGCTAATTCTGCGACCATAGGCATATAGAATATGACTCTGTCACCTTTCTGAATCCCTCTCGACTTCATAGCATTGGCACATCGACATACTTCATCATGAAGTTGTTGATAGGTGTATTTTATGGCTTTATCTTTTGGATTATTAGGCTCCCAGATAATAGCAGTCTGATCTGCTTTATCCAGCAAGTGAACATCAAGACAATTGTAGGTTATATTGGTCTTTCCGTTGAGATACCACTTCACATCTGGTTCGTCAAAGTTCCACTTGCATACTTCTGTAAATGGCTCGAACCATGTAAAATACTCAGCTTGTTCTTTCCAGAATTGCTCTGGATCGTCTACACTTTTCTTGTAGGTAGTCTTATAGTCTGCTAAGCTTGATATCTGATAGGTCATAATCTTATTTTTTTAGAATATTAGCAATAAATACAGCACATATAATAGAGATTACGGCTAATACGATAGCATAAATATAAGCTCCATATAAAAATTGTCCTGTGCTAAATAATGCAGCGTATATCATAATGCACCCTAAGAACATCATGAGTATCTCTTGTGCTAGTCGAGATTCTGTAAGATGTACAGCTGAGGTATCGTTGGTTTGAGTATTACCTAAGGTAAGTAAGTTTTTATTACCATAAGATTCTGCAGTAGCAGTATTTAAATGTGATATGACTGGTTGCCATCCATTTTGATTTGGGCGGATTAAAGTATAGAAGTTCTTAAGCGTTTCCATATTAGTAGGCTTAGTTATGAAGGTAGCTACCATCCATGCAATTGTTGTGATTGCCACACCGATACACATTCTTTGGTATGGTTCAAGTCCACCGTCATATATAATTTCAAAATAAAAAGCGATTACAAATGAGACTATCATGGCTACTATCTCGCTATAAGCATTAATACGCCACCAGAACCACCTTAGGAGGAATAGAAGTCCTGTCCCGGCCCCAATCTGTAGAAGTATGTTAAATGCATCCATAGCACTTGTCAGAAATAGTGCAAGTACTGCTGCCATGATCATAAGTATCACTGTCGCTAAACGACCAACTGTGACTTGTGATTTTTGATCAGCATCTTTATTAAGAAATCTAACATAGAAATCATTAACAATATATGATGATCCCCAGTTAAGGTGTGTACTTATCGTAGACATGAGAGCGGCAATCAACGCTGCGATAACTAATCCGAGTAGGCCCTTAGGCAGATAAGTCAGCATTGCAGGAAATGCAAGATCATCAGCAAGTATGCTATCGTCAATATCTGGAAAACTTGATTTTATCTGATCTAATTCTGGAAACATAACTAATGATGCTAATGCAATAAGTATCCATGGCCAAGGTCTGAGTGCATAGTGTGCTGCATTAAAAAATAGGGTTGCTTTTACAGCATCTTTTTCATCTTTAGCGGATAGCATCCTCTGTGCTATATAGCCTCCACCGCCAGGCTCTGCTCCTGGGTACCATATACTCCACCACTGTACAGCTAGTGGTATAAGGAAAAGTGGAATGTAGACATTGGGATCATTAAAATCGGGAAGAAAATTTATTTTATCTACGACATTAGGATGGTTGATTAGGTTAGATACGGAGCCTATATCCGGTAGATTTATAATATATACAGCAGCGGCAATCATGCCTATCATACTAAGAATAAACTGAAAGAAATCAGTCAATATAACGCCTCTCAGGCCGCCTGAAGAAGAATATAACACAGTGACTAATGAGACTAAAAGTACCGTCTGAAGCGGTGAGATGCCGAGCATAATACCACTGATTTTTATACCTGCAAGTAGGACACTAGCCATAATCATCACGTTAAAGAAGACACCTAAGTATATAGCCCTAAATCCACGTAAGAAACTTGCTTCTGGTCCAGAATATCTGAGTTCATAGAATTCAAGATCTGTAGTTATACCTGATCGCCTCCACAGCTTAGCATATATAAATACTGTCGCCATACCTGTCAATAAAAATGCCCACCAGACCCAATTGCCAGCGACACCATTCCTTCTTACAATGTCAGTTACAAGATTAGGTGTGTCAGCTGAGAAAGTCGTTGCTACCATTGATACACCCAATAACCACCAAGGCATATCTCTGCCCGATAAAAAAAAGTCTTTGGCACTGCGTCCAGCTTTCTTGGATGCCCAAAAGCCTATAATCAAAGTAAAAGCAAAAAAAGCAACAATGATCAGCCAGTCTATAGTGGTTATTTTCATGGCTGTTAAGTTAATTAATAATATTTCGTCAACAAATAGCTAAGGCTCATTTAAAGTTAAGTACGTGGAAGATAGGCGAGATAATAACCTTAGATTAGAAACTGGATGTTGTAATTTATTACTTACATTCAGCTGTATGATAGTATGAAATCATGGTTATAATAAAAGATACTATAATGGTCTTAATCGCATTATATATGTCTAAATTTTTTTTAAAGTTTGAGGTGTGTGCTTAGGAGACGGTACGTAATAAAGTCTTTGAGGAATTTTTCTCATGAGCTTATAAGTTCATTTCTCATAAAGGATATTACATGAGATAGTCGTGTAGAAATGATTTTTGTTGTCTCAGTTGATGTTAAGATATATAGGGCGATTACACTATCTCACAAGATTTTCTTCTTACGAGTTATACCAGCTATTATCTGTTTAATAATGATTCTTTTTGTACAGTAAAAGCGTATAAGTTTGAAAATTGACTACATTCGGGAAAAGTAAAATATGGAAGATTATATAATTGAGGAATTCAAAGCATACAAAGTCTTTTTACTTTCTGGTATAGAGAATGATGCATCCATTCATTTCAATATTCATTCGGGAGTAGCAGTAATCAGATTTTTAAATGGGAGTCTTCCTAAAAATGAGGTATTCACTAAGGACAATGGGACTAAGTTATTTAAGGTCCATGCTCCTGCAGCTAACTATGCTTTCTATATAGATATTATGAGGAATGAAGGTCCATTGTTTTTCTTTTACGACTTTAAAGATAATGTAAGTTATATAACAACTTCTGAAGAACCAGTCGGAGAAGGAGAGTTGACGATGAGAACCACATAGAACGCAAAAAAGGGATTATAACATTTATGTTATAATCCCTTTTTTAAATAGAATAATAATTACCCTACTTAGGCTCCTCCAGCATCTCTGGATTCGTTAGTGTTATGATACCTGCTTCATAATCAGCCTTCAATTTGTCGCTTTTCATTCGAGACTTGGCATTTGACATTGTATACTTTACATTAGTCCATTTGCCTACATGGCTCATAATTTTTAGCTCTGGTTTCATATTGTTACATTTTTGTTTAAATAAGTAAATTGCACTTCTTCTTTTTTACTGGTTAGTTGTAATCTTTTAGCAACAGGATAAAATCTTTCGATCCCTTCCGCAAATATTGATTTGAGTCTATTCTTAGACTTTATCTTTAATTTCTTGTACTGCATAGTTGTTCCTTTGCAAATATAACATATAACTGATTGATTTCGTTCGGTTTACAGGCATTTAATTACCCACGGCGATGTTGATAAGGGTAATCCCTAGTCTTTTGCCACTCTGAAATCAGTGAGATTACTGATGACTGCTGCCTTTTTTCAATCTATCTTTACTATTATAAAACCAATAAAACATTTTTACACGTATGTAGTTTATCATTTGAAAACGTATTAATTAAACTTTAAAATTATTACCATGAGATTATTAACGGCAACATTATTGACTCTTTGTTTATCCCATTTCGTTACAGCTCAATCCAGTGATACCAAGGTAATTCTTATTAATGGAGTAGCTACAGAAGTTGTATTATCAGGAAGCGGAGATATTGTATCTACATTGAATATAAAGAATGATTACATGAACGGTTATGAAAAATTGCCAGCCATTTTGTCGAGACCTATGGTTGTAACACCCGTTTTCAAAACCACATTTAAGATAGAGACCAGCAATACAGGAAATATTAAGTTTGATAGCAGCTATGCTAATGTAGATAATAAAGATAAGAGGACTGTGATAGAGTCCTCGGATATTAAATAAAGAAATTCAAGGTTTTAGGCTTACACACTTTATCAACGAATTTTAGAATTTAATAGAACCATTTTCGTTCAATTTATTGAATGAAAGAAGCCAACTCACTGATGTGAGTTGGCTTTATTAGTTTTGAGTAAAATTCATTTCATACGATTCTATATTTTCTTGCAATAAAATTTATAGTTTTGTATTTAAGGCTGTGTAGTTCAACTGGATAGAATATCAGATTTCGACTCTGAGGGTTGCAGGTTCGAATCCTGCCACGGTCACCAAAAAAAGAGAGGGTTATGTTCCCTCTTTTTTTATTATAGCATTAGACCTCTTGTCTGAAAATCTATTGTATAGGATTATAGATGTATAGGATTATAGAGTTATTATTTTAAAAATATCTGAGAGTAGTTTTTGCCTCTCTTCCAATTCTTCTTTACAAAAACATTTGCATACATTTCAGAGATAATCGTTTCAGTTGTACCCAAAAAGAAATCCTCACAATCCATGAAATCATCTAAATCTGTGATTCCAACTTTTATTTACCACTCCATAACCACCTTCCCTATACTCTGCCTCGTCTCAAGATATTCATGTGCTTCAGCAATCTCATCTACATGAAATTTCTTAGCCAAAGTCGGCTTAATGATCCCCTGCTCGACATAGTCCATTACACCATTAAATATGCGTTGAAATAGTTGTGGCTTATGATCCGCTATCCTGAGCATATTGACGGCTATCATAGACTTGCTACTCATAAGTAACTGTATGGGAGAGAACAACCCGAATCCAGCGACGACACCTAAAGCTTTAAGTTTGCTGCCACCGATTTGAGAAGCAGCTCCGAAGAATACCATCGTGCCGCTAGGCTTAAGTAACTTATAACTTTGCTTAAAAGTCTTACCACCAATACTATCAAATGCGTAATCTAATTCTGGACCTCCAAGTTGATCTTTGATGACTTTGTAGAAGTCTGTACTTCTATAATCGATAGGGTAGTCCACGCCTATGGATTTGATATGAGCTAACTTACTTTTAGATGCAGTACCGTAGACGATGCAACCTTTGCTTTTGGCTATTTGTACCAGCGTGGAACCTACGCCGCCAGCTGCTGCATGAATAAGTACTTTATCTCCATCATGCATATTGACAGATTGTACAGCACAATGATAAGCAGTACATGCTTGTGTTGCAAGTGCAGTCGAGAGTCCAGTATCAAATCCCTCAGGAATCTTAGCAACCCCTTCTACCATTGTCGTCGCATATTCTGCGTACCCACCAAATCTTGTCAGCGCTGTCACTCTGTCGCCGACGGATAACTCTGTAACCTCACTGCCTAATGCTTCTACAGTTCCAGCTACATCGTAACCTAATACTGCAGGGTTCTTAGGTGCATCAGGATACAAGCCGCGTCTCGCGACCACATCTGCAAAGTTAAGACCAAAAGTATCGACTTTAATTAGAACTTCTCGAGACCCCGGCTGCGGAACGGGAATCTCCTTAACTTCAAAAGCTTTGCTACTATCACCGTAATTTATTAAATGTATTGCCTTCATATTTTTATTTTTATCAGTTACCGATAACCGGTTGCAGGTCACCGATTCAATTTTTTGCAAACATCTGCCCAATATCCTTAAAAGATTTAAATTCTAAGGTATTGCCGCATGGATCTAAAAAGAACATCGTAGCCTGCTCGCCGGGTAATCCTTTGAACCTTATGTATGGTTCTATGAGAAATTTTACTTTGTGTTCTTTTAGTCTTTCAGCAAGTTCTTCCCAATCATTCCATTCTAAGACAACTCCATAATGTGGTACAGGAACTGCATGTCCATCCACCTCATTAGTGTGGTTACCATCGTTATAATTTTTAGGTTTATAGTGTATAACGAACTGATGTCCATACATGTCAAAGTCAACCCACTTGTCATCTGATCTTCCCTCTGGACAGCCCATAATATCTCTGTAGAATGTTCTTGCAAGTTGCACATCGAAGACAGGGATCGCAACATGGAATGGTGTAAGGTTCGACATAGTTAATTTTTGGTATTAATAGTAGGCCTTTTAAATTCCGAACTTTTATTCCACTCGGGCCAATCTCTACTGTTAGCTATGTCAAAACCTATGTTGTAATATATCTGAGCATCTTGCACGGCACCATCCATCTGCCAAGATTCTGCGTCAAATTCATCCGAAGGAGCATGATAGTTATTTGTTATAAAAGAATCTCTAAGTGCTTTAGCATATTCTTTCCCTTTAGTCATGTGGTCATATCCACCATCTCCATATAGGGCAGGTACACCTGACTTAGCAAAATTAAAGTGATCAGATCTAAAGAAGTAGCCTTTCTCAGGTTCTTGCTCTGCCATCACATATCGACCTTGTGCTTCAGCATGTTTCTTGGCGTAAGCATCCATTTCTGAATGGCCAAGTCCTGTTACAGTAAAGTCTTTCATTAACCCATTAGGATTGACACCATCAAGATTGAGGTTACATACCGTTTTGTCTAATGGAACAGCAGGAGATTTTACATAATACTCAGAACCTAATAATCCTTGCTCCTCAGCAGTAACGAATAAGAACATAGTAGATCTTTCTGGTGGTGATTGAGCATAAGCTTCAGCTATAGCTAATAGGGTAGCCACACCACTCGCATTATCCAGAGCACCATTGTAAATAGAATCACCTTCTACAACCTTGCCGATTCCGATGTGATCCCAGTGAGCGGTATAGGTGATATATTCATCAGGATATCTAGATCCTGGAATGATACCTATTACATTTTTAGAAGTACATTCTTTGTAGGTATTGCTGAGAGATGCGGAGACTCTAGACTTCAAGGGAAGAGGTTTGAATCCTGGCTGTCGTGCTTTCTTTATTTCTGTAGTGAAATCTAATCCTGATTTCTCAAATAATTCTTGTGCCTTCTTCAGTGACATCCATCCTTTGATACCACAATCGGTAGATCTATCCAGACCTGATAAGCCTTGCTGCGGGCCTTGCCATGAGCTCTGTACAACGAACCAAGGATAACCTGCCATACTCGTCTCATGGATAAGTAATAAGCCAGCGGCACCTTGCCTGTCCGCTTCCTCGTACTTATATGTCCATCTTCCATAGTAAGTCATGATGTCTCCTTTAAAGTAGTCTGGGTCATCTCCGCCATATCCTGGATCATTGATGAGTACGACTGCTGTCTTGCCTTTCATATCTAATCCTGCATAATCGTTCCAACCAAGCTCCTCATCGACGATACCATATCCACAGAATACCAATTCTGAATTATCTAATGCGATATTTTCAGTATTTCTCTGCGTATGGATGACGAAGTCTTTACCCTTATCCCATACTAATGCACCCTTAGGTGTAGAGATATTCATTTTATCAGAGATCTCTCCATCTATAGTAAGTAAGGGCACATCTTGAGTATAAGAATCACCATTACCTGCTGATATTTTAAGATTTTGTAACTGATCTACAAGATAATCAACGGTCATCGCTCCACCTTCAGTACAAGGCATTCTACCAGTGTACTTATCGGTAGACAATTCTTCTAAATGTTTTTTGATAGTTTCTCCGTTGATTTTGATATCAGGCTTAGGATTTGCGGATTCTTGCTTGCAATTGATGAATATAAGAACTGGGAGAATAAGAATGAGGTATTTAATCTTCACGATAATATTGATTTAAGTTATTATAACACTATTTAGATTAAGAATGTCCCGTATATTTTGACCTAATTCTCCAATTTCTTCGCAAACTATACTTGCTGTTACCTGTGCCGTCCACGGCGGTAGCTAAGGCTATCATTCAGGTCATCCACTATCGTGGTTCACTTTTTTCGAGTATTATTATACTCGATTCGTCTACAACGAAATCATTCGCTCATGCCTTGTACTTGAAAAATTAATTTCTTAATCTAATGGTACATCTTCAACCTTAAATAGTATAAACATAAATAAGATATCTTAAAAGACGCTATTACCATCAAAAAAGCCGAAGCTTATTTCTAAGCTTCGGCTATAAATTTTATAAGAAGTGAAAACCTACTTTGTTTTTATAAGTTGTTGCGATACTGTAAAATCTTTACCTAAGATAGTCATGATATAGTGACCTTCACTTATATCTGATAATTCTATTGATGTCTTTATGTTGTTCGCTTTTACACTTTTAACCAATTGATTAAGTGTGTTGTATATATTAATCTGCTGAATGTTATCGTTGCCCTCTACGATAATAATATCTGAAAATGGGTTAGGGTAGACACTTATGCCTTGACTTGCAGGTGTGTCAGTTGTAGATATCATCGGATTGTAATCAATCACATATTCCTGAATGTCAGTCTTACATGTGTCTACTAGTAATTCCATTTTCCAATCAAAGAAATAGTGATAATGGTTTTGACCAAAAATAGAACGACTAATCCTCGCGATGTTAGATACATTGTAAGGATAATCAAGGTCTCCTGTTAATATGCTGAATCTTGGATTGAATCTTCCTAATGATGTTTGATTAAATTCTTTGTCAGTATTAACTTCATAAGATCCAGGTTCCAACTGTGCATCTAAGACTACAGTTTGGACTCCGTTGCCGACCATAATGTTTTTGTTAAATAAAGTGTCTCTAATTCCAGTAACTGGATCTGCTATGACCTTTTTTATAACAAATTTTCTTTCGCCTTCATCTTGAGAATTTACTACAAAACTTTTGAGTATTGATGGTTCATCTACGACAAAGAATAATGATCCTATAACACTTGGTGCTTCATATAAAGGCTTGATTAATGATTCGTTAAGATCAGCGCCTCCAATGTAAACCGGTGCTTGTTGACTAACGTCATAGTCGAAATAGACTATCGTATCATTAGAAAGATTGCCCGTAGTGTAATCCATACCTGAACCCACAAGGACATTACCTGCACTGTCTGAATACCATGAGACATTTTCTTCATTAACTTGCAATGATACCGATGTATTTTCTTCTTCAAATTCTGTAGCATAAACCATTCCTAAGTTACTTGGATCTATGAATTTCACATTGATTTTTGAGGATTCTTTTATTTCACAATCATTTTGATTTATTGCGAAGTATTCTCCGCTTTCTGTTACTATTATTTCATCAAGATTTTCTCCTGTAGACCAATCAGAAATTTTCTCGGATCTTGTTGCTAGCATCAATTCTTGTCCTTCACATAAGATGACATCTTCTACAAGATTGATCTTAGGTTCTGATAATACTTCAGGACCTCTAACAATTATCGTCTGTCCGAAGTTAACACAATCATTAGTACCAGTTTTGACGCTATACATTCCAGGTTCTGTAATTGTTATAGATGGGCCAGTCTCTCCATTACTCCAATCTCCAGAAGTCATATCTGAAGTGGTCAATGTCACATCACCTGTAAGACAGTCTAATCGAGAACCTGTAGATTCTACTGAGAGTAATTCTTCCATACATCCTCCCTCATTAATTATGTGATGCTTGTCAGCTTCAATGTCTGTATAAGTTGAGCTCATACCTGATGGCCATTCTATAACAAGAGAATCTATAGTTGTTTCTTCATCCAATCCAAATCTAGCTGTTAGAGAATTTGTAATTCCATATCCTTCACCTGCTTTTACTATTCTTGTCTGGACACCCCATGCTCCATATATCTTTATGATGGAACCTACACCGGACCTGTTAGACATATTACCTGCGAGAGAGAACGCAGCATAATGATTTTCATTCTCTAAGCTAATCCAAAGTCTATCAATATCTCCGTTTAATCCTGATCCTAAAGATCTATAAGACGCCATTATATCGATGAAGCCATCTTCATTGGCATCTCCTAATGCAAAAGAAAAAGTCTGAAAAGAACCCATTGGAGTAGATAAGTTTTTAAATGATTTATTACCGTCATTAAGTAATAACTTATCTCCACCACCTACTATAAGGATATCCAAAAGTCCATCATTATTGAAATCTGCCATTGCTGACTGATAGCCTTCTGTAACTATTTCTACCCCGTTATTTGTAAGAGGTATCTCTTGGAATGTTTGGTTATCTATATTTTCAAACAACTGACTTCTAAAATCATGATTCATTACAAATAGATCTTGGTCTCCATCATTGTCAATGTCACCAAAATTAGCTGTCCAACTTTGTGCACCTATAGCTAAACCAAACTCTGCAGCTGCTTCTCTATATATTCCATTATCATTAATGAACAAAGCGTTTATTCTTCTTGGGTCAGTTTCATCATCTATACCTAATCGACACTTAGCAATATATAGGTCTATGTCACCATCGCCATCTACATCCGTCCACTCTGAACCGTAGTTACCAGAATTATCTGATGCTGGCGTTGTTCTCATATCTATGTAAGCGGTATCTCTGACAAAACTGCCTTGCTGATCATTCATAAATATCTCACTGTGACCATCATCATCACATACAAAGGCATCCAACCATCCATCATTATCAATGTCCACAAAATTAGATCCTTGTGCAAAGAAATCTTTCTCTGATTCGAATACCTTCTCAAAGCTCGTAGGGTCTGCGCCACCATTATAGACCTTCATCCCGTTATTATTACCTGCAGTTAAGATATCTGAATAACCATCATTATCAATATCGGCAACACAGATAGACCAAGAATCACCATCAAATCTATTAGCGATATAAGATTGAAAGAATTCTCCTTCATTAGATTGTATATCTACGATTAGTTTAGATTCTATTTTTGAAGGGGAAATTGAATCCGGAACTGATAAAGGAGATATTCTAACTATATCATCACGGTAGTCTCCATTAACATCAACAAATGCTTTACAAATGGGACCTCCTACTTCGTTTTCAGTCAGTAGTTCTGACGAGTTAACAAAAGCGGCAAAGTCTTGACTAAATGCGGAATGTGATAATAACAATCCAAAAACCATTGCGAGTAAACGACTCATAGTAATTCTCATTTTTAATTAAATAAAATCCAAGGGGCTAAGATATTCCTACAACTAAGATGTAAAAACAACATATTGTTGCAAAAAATGTTTCTTAAGGGAATAGATCTCGTAGGTAAGGTATTAATGATTAAAGTTATCAATAATTTGACCAAAAAGCACGTCTCAGTGCCACATATCCGCTATAGTAACGTATGTAGGACTTGAAATGTCCTTTTTTTGGAATGAATAAAAGTTTAGAAACCTGTAATGCATCTATAACCTAACCCATTGTATTCTGTTTTATAATGATTATGTAATCAGTATCATTGAGTGTTCTATTACTATCGCGTTGAGGTAAAATATCCTCAGATTTCAACCTTTACTTGATGGTGTGTGGGGGTAGTATTGACAAGTATATGGTTATCGAAGCTAAAGTCTTATGCTTTTTGCAGAACAGTACCCCATCCTGACCTTCCCCTCAAGATAGGAAGGTATATAGTTTGTGTGCTTGCGAACACAGATCTGATTAAGGTTCGATATTAAATACCATTGAATATGGCCAATAATCCATCTTGCCATACTTAAAGAAGGAAAGAGGATGGGTTATCCTCAGAATATCAACCTTTACTTGATGGTGTGCTGGGTAGTATTGACAAGTAAATGGTTATCGAAGCTAAAGTCTCCGACCTCTTGAAGAACAGAACCCCATCCTGACCTTCCTCTCAAGATAGGAAGGCAAATAGTTGGTAATCTTGCGAAATCACATCTGATTAAGATTCAATATTTAATACTATTTAAGATGGCCAATAATCCATCCTTCCATACTTAGGGAAAGATAGAGGATGGGCTATCCTTAGAACTGCAACCTTTTTTGGTGTGTGGGGGTAGTATTGACAAGTATATGGTTATGAAGCTAAAATCTTAGACTTCTTGCAGAGCAGAATCCCATACTGACCTTGCCCTCAAGAGAGGAAGGTATATAGTCTGTGTTCTTGCGAATACGGATTTGATTAAGGTTCGTTATTCAATGCCATTGAAGATGGCCAATTGTTCATCCTTCCATACTTAGGGAAGGAAAGAGGATGGGTAATGCTCAGAATATCAACCTTTACCTAATGGTGTGTAGGGGTATTTGGTAAGAACATGGTTACCTAAGCTAAGGTCTTCGACCTATTGGAGAACAGAACCCCATCCTGACTTTCCCCTCAAGATAGGAAGGTATATAATTTTTGTGCTTGCGAACACGGATTTGATTAAGATTCGATATTTAATGCCATTAAAGATGGCCAATAATCCATCCTTCCATACTTAGGGAAAGATAGAGGATGGGTTATCCTCAGAATATTAACCTTTACTTCGTGGAGTGAGTGGGTAATGGTAATAACATGGTTGCCGAAGCTAAAGTCTTAGACTTCTTGCAGAGCAGAATCCCATTCTGACCTTTCTCTCAAGATAGGAAGGCAAATAGTTAGTATTCTTGCGAACACGGATTTGATTAAGATTCGATATTTAATGCCATTGAAGATGACCAATAATCTATCGTTCCATTCTTAGGGAAGGATAGAGGGTGGGTAACACGAAACGAAGGTCTATGGCCTCTTACTATCTCAATCCAAATCGACCTATAGAGGAATAAGTTCAGTAGAAAATCTTCGACTTATTGCTGTGTTTACTTCCTCCCAAACATCCTCCTCAACATCCGCTTTTCAAAATTATAAAAGAATTCAAACTGTCCAAAAATAAATCCGTAGATGAGTAATATGATGTTATAGACTGGTAAGATCAGAATGTAATAGATGACCGAAAAAATAAATGATTTCTGTCCATCCTCCACAAAGAAGTTTACAATAGGTTTCTTTAGAAGCATCACTGTAGTTCCAGTACACGCAAATACTATTAGTATTATAAAGACTTGCTTACTTGATACGCCCCATCTTTTTTGTAGCTTACTAACCCAACCTTTCTGTGATTGATCTGACATCAAAATATTATTTAAAACAAAAAATATTCTTGCTAAATTTCCTAACTCCTAACTCCTAACTCCTAACTCCTAACTCCTAACTCCTAACTCCTAACTCCTAACTCCTAACTCCTAACTCCTAACTCCTAACTCCTAACTCCTAACTCCTAACTCCTAACTCCTAACT
>Ga0209187_1000882_pt1 | contig 42148 bp, 27 predicted proteins | sample BantaG_FD_187430 | JGI IMG/M metagenome (GOLD analysis project Ga0209187, IMG submission 187430) | Marine algal microbial communities from Bantry Bay, Ireland - BantryBay_4 metaG (SPAdes) (version 2) | ecosystem: Host-associated > Algae > Red algae > Unclassified | place: Bantry Bay, Ireland...
TTGTGGGCCATTTTGATCCAACAGGAGTTGCATATCAAATTTTCTACGTTTCAAAAGTGGCCTGCCAGAGTAAATTTAGAGCTCACACTTCAGCATCCGTCCCAGCGAATCTAACTGCCGCTTCGCGGTTTATCTCCGGCTGTGCCAAGACAGCACTGATTAGGGGCCTGCCCCCATTACACGAACTATTCTCACAAATCGTCCAAACCGCCTGGTCTCAAACTGAGAAATCCTCGCTCGAAAGCCTAAGCCCGACAGACTCCTAGTGTGACGGTCCTTTACATTACTTGCTGGCGGATTTGTCTGCAGGCCAGCCCTCGCGCTGGCTTTCCCGCGACTTATCTGAATCCTCTGTTTGATCGTGCTGTAGGTGCACTTGCGTTTCGAAGGGCATATCCATTCCGGCCTCATCGAGGGTGTATTTAATGCACTCGACCACATTGGACCGGGTTTTCGCAACTTCGGACTGAGCACTGCCAGTCCACCACTGCACGCGCAGTGTGACCCAACTCGCTTCCAAGGCCCAGTGGAACACAACGGGAGCGGGTTCAGGCAATACCCCGTCAACCTGAGCTACCGCCTCACTGAGTATGGTCACCGCCCGACGACTATCATCGCTATACCCTATGCCGACATCAAACCCACTTCGCCGGCTGGGCTCGGCGGTTTTGACCCGAAGAGCATTGGTATAAATCTCACTGTTGGGAATGACAATAGACTCGCCATTATAGGTTCGGATGATGGTCGCTCGAGATTCGATCCGCTGCACTGCCCCCTCGAAACTTCCCAAGACAATTTCGTCTCCAATGCTAAACGGTTGACGTAACAATATGAGAAGGCCTGCGAGCCAGTTTTGCAAAATATCCTTAAATGCAAAACCAATGGCAACGGACGTCACCCCAAGGCCTGCGACAACTTCGCCTGGATGGAGGGTTGGAAATACAATGGTGGCAGCGGCGAGCAGGCCGAAGAAGATCAGGGTCAGATGCACAAAGCTACCGAGCATCTGTCCAAGGCTATCTCGATGACTACGTGTGGCCTGCCAGATCGTCAGTTTTCTTAGCCCCTTCGCCATGGCAATGAACAAAATCAATACGATCAAAGCGACCCCGATGTTGGGTATCAAACGGACAAATCCATCCAGCCATCCATCGACCTGTTCGACCGCTGCGCCAAAATTCAGGTCGATGGTCTCCGGACGGTCCTTCAACGCGCTGGGGTTGCTCGTGGTTAAAATAAACGTGTTCATAAGGGTTTGGCGGGATTCCGGTTGCGGTAAATTTGGGTGTACGTAGGTTTGTAGCGATGAACAGTTTTTGTCTACCGATTCCCTGTGCTGGCAAGCTTGGCTTTAAGGTTGGCGACGGTTTGGAGTGCAAATCGGTTTTGCTGCTTACGGAGGTAGCGGTCGAAAAGCGTTGGTATCAAACCACTGGGTCGTGAAATGGATTCGATCAATACATCGACATCATCCGTCTTTTTGTCGCGACGAATGGATAATCGCTCTTCGCCAACCGCCACATGATCAGCAAGGGTTCCGATACCGAGTGAGAAGTGCAGCGACGAATCTTTCGACAGATCTTCAAGATAGATGACACGGCAAAAGTTGACCACACACATTCCCCATGCCGTGGCTTCAATCGCAAAGGTATCGCCGGTCTCGAGCGGGCGCAGGGTACGACACCGCACCCAGCTTAAATCGAAACAATGCCCATGACGCAACCAGTCGCAGGCTTCACGAAAATCATCCTCGCCTCGACCCACGGTGCTCTGACGAAATAAATGGAGGTCCTTCCCCACCCACTTACGTTTCGGCTGGCTGGAACGCGACTCGACCGGCCATTCACGCGAAATTCCGCAGGACGCGTAAGTGAATTCATGCTCGGTCCGAGCATGAATCATCTCCGCCATCCTCTCGGCTGACGGAGGGCGTAAAAAAAGCTTCATGCCTGCTCCTGATGCGCGAGGGCCTCCGCGATAGCTTCTGACATGGAGCAGGGCTGGATCCCAAAGCGTTCAGCCGTTTGTCCGTTGCGAACCACAGTTGGGTGACGGAGTCCGTCGACCAGCGACTTCCCTACCTCAGCCGTTTCTGGCGTGACGAGGGCAAGCCAATGCGAGGAGAGCTTTGGACTGAGGAGGGGCACGGGGACCATGAATCGACGCAGCCCACGCTGACGGCAATATTCGCGTAAGATTCGCAACATGGTTGTCTGATCCCTCCCTCCAACTTCGACCACCTGCGAGCCCTCCTTGGCGAGCGGAAGGCAGACGATGAGATATTGTAGAAGATCACCAATCGCAATTGGCTGAGTTGGGGTGGACAACCACTTTGGGCAGATCATGATCGGCAGGCGATGGCAGAGGTGCATGACCATCTTGAAGGACAGACTTCCGTCTCCAATGACCATGGCGGCTCGGAATTCCGTGCAAGGCACTGATCCGGAACGTAGAATCCGCCCGACCTCCTGACGACTCTTCAGATGTTCGGAGAGATCCTCTCGTTTAGAATTGGCTAAGCCACTTAGGTAAATAATTCCTTCCAGCCCAGCCGTGGATGCAGCTTGTTTGAAGTTTTCGGCGCAGATCCGATCCCGAGCCGCAAACTCACCGGAACCATCCATCGAATGAATAAAATAGTAGGCCACCTGACAGCCTTGAAGCGCTGGGACGAGCGTGTCGACTTGAGTCGCGTCCCCTTGAACAACTTCGATGCCGGTCGAGGCTTTGGGGGCATTGGCCGCATCTGGTGATCGGACAAGGCAACGAACCTCGTGGCCTTGCTCAATGAGGAGAGGCAGAAGGCTTTTGCCCACATACCCGGTGGCTCCAGTAAGTAGAATTTTCATAGGTGCTTAGGTTATTGAATAGAGATAAAGCCGAAGGTCAGAAGTCGAACGGACAATCCACTAGTTGAAAGACAGACATCCAACAAACTGTCGAGGCTCAGGCTACCGTTTCGATCTACAGGCGTTGACCTTACGGCTTTAAGCATTCTACCTTCAAAGCGCAGAGCGCCTCGAATTCATGCGAGAGTACAAGCACTCCTGAGTACAGGGTCAAAAATATAAGCGATAACTTTGACAGATGAAGGGGTCGTTTCATTTATGAGCCAACCCTCCACGTATGACATGGGACGTATTTATTTGATGATGTCATTTATGATGTTACGGCCTTTTTGAAGTAGGTCATTGGCGTTGTCGCCTACTTTTTGCACCACATCGGCTACGGCTTGCTCGGCCTCACCACCCAAATCGATATTCACCTCTGGACGGATTTGTATCAAGGTCGGGGATTTCACGACAACATCACCGGGGGTTAGCTGAACCGGACCTAACAATGCATTCGACACCTCACCACGCCCGACCATCAGACTGATGATTGACCAGTCTTGGGGCGTTATCTCGATATCCTCAAGATACCCGAGCTTTTCTCCGGTGGCGGTCTGAACCTCGACATCTTGAAGCTTGGGGCCACGCATGAGTTCTGCCGTCAGCTCCGGTGCATCTTCGTGTGGAACCAATGAATCCTTGTCTTTGACCAAAATTTGATTTTCGGCTGCGCTCTCGACTCCGTTCACGGGCAAAACGAACTTACCTCCGTCCGTTAGTACTTCGAAGCCGGTGACTCCCCACCTCGACAACTCATAAACAAGATCATCGACGGTGGCGATGGTTTCGGCAGAAACGGTGCTTACAACGGGCTTGGTGAGGATATGGGTAGCAAGGAATGACATGAGGTTATTTTATATCTTTCTTAGATTAAGTTTAAGTTTGGGTTAAAATTGAGGTTTTATTTGGGTAGACGAATCAAGGGTAAGTAACCCTGTATCAGGGTTTCGTATTCTAGTTGGGATGATACTGGCTGAGCTTGATGCGACCCATAGGGGATTCCCTGAATTCTAGCCCGCATATTTAACCAAGATCGTAGCGAGAAGCCGTAAATTACGAGGCTGAATGAACATCTCATCCCCGACGCCCTGCGATGTCGGCGATTCGAGGCAAGTGCATGAGATACGGCTTCGAAATAGGTCGCTTGTGAAATAAGCGGACTAGCGTGCACATGAGTGAATAGCACAGCTACCGAGAAAAGATGCGCACAATCTAGATTGCCCGCTTGATGAAACCTGAACAGGTAGAAAAATTTACTACCCAATAGATTGAGGGATTTCCTTATGTGTTTCACGGTCGTATTCAGGTATGAATGCAGCATGACGTACCAATTGTCCCAACCTAATAGCGAGTCCTGTGATCTCGCGGTGCTGGAACCTGATCTTCCACTTCTGACAGATCCAAGAAAGCCGGCAGAACCACTTCCTGGTGAAACCAGTCCACTGACCTCACCTACAGATCCAGAGCCTTCGCCTGACGAGCCAGAGTCTGCGCCTAACGAGCCAGAGCCTGCGCCCCCCAACCCAGTGCCTTCGCCTAAGAATCCAGAGCCGCCTCCTCCAAATCCACTGCCGTCACCGGTCACCCCAGAACCTGCCCCTCCCAATCCGCTGCCTTAACTTCAGACTACACAGTCTTGGTTTCAGACTACATAGGCTTGGTTTCAGACTCCGCAGGCTTGGTTTTAGACTCCGCAGCCTTAACCTTAAACTCCGCAGCCTTAATCTTAGACTCCGAAGCATTGACCTCTGCGGCCATTCGCCTTCAAAAATTGATCCGAGTTAAACGTCACAATAAACACACCAGTGCACCCCAACGGCTGTTCACTGGATCACCTTTTTTTCCTGAAGACCCAAGGGTCGTTCCATAACATTACAAAGCATCTACATGAGCTCTATCCTTCCTGACTGGTCCAAACTCTCCCGATTTCGTAGTATTCTTATGCTCCTCTGGCGCTACGGTGGCGAGACGGAATCGACTGACCTTCCCACCCCCCTCCTCCAGGAAGAATGGACTGAAAGTCATGAGTTAGACCAAGATCCCGAAGTGTTCGCTGCGGACTTAGAAGCCATGGGAGCGACATTTATAAAACTCGGCCAGATGCTTTCTACCCGCGCGGATCTTCTACCACCTCCACATCGTGAGGCCTTAGCTCGACTACAGGATAACGTCAAAGCTCTCGACTATGAGACGTTGCGCGAACGGGTTGAAGAGGAAATTGGCCGCCCCATTTCCGAGGCGTTTAAGAGTTTTGACATCAAGCCGCTGGCTGCAGCCAGCATCGCCCAAGTCCACGCCGCGACCCTCCACGACGGAAGACCGGTTGTGGTTAAAATTCAGCGCCCTGGATTGCGCAGTCAAGTACATGACGATCTCGATATCCTGCAGCAAATTGCTGACTGGATGGAATCGTGGACAGACGCGGGGCGCCGCATCGCCGCTGGCACCCTCCTCACAACCTTCCGCAACGCCATCCTTCGCGAGCTCGATTTTACCAGCGAAGCCGAACACCTTCTTCAGCTCGCGGGACAGCTAAAAGACACCCAGCGTCTTCGGGTACCCAGCCCGGTGCTTGAACTTACCACATCCCGCGTCTTGGTGATGGATCGCCTGAAAGGGTGTCCGATCCACCAAGTAAAAACAGCGCCGCCCAACGGCGATGTTCTTGCGAGAAGTCTGCTGACTCACTATCTTCATGCCATTCTAGATGAAGGGTTTTTCCACGCCGATCCACACCCTGGGAACCTGCTATTATCCCCCGACGGGAAACAGATCGGAATCATCGACCTCGGCATGGTCGGCCTACTTACCGAGCGTACCCGCAAGCAACTTCTCTTCTTACTCCTCGCGATAGACAGTGGAGACGAGACCGAAATCGTACGGCAGTTTTTGCGCCTAGGGGATGGCGGAAACGGCGCTGGGAAGGACGGCGACCGACGAGGCCTCGAACGGGACATCGCTCCAATTCTTCGTCGCTATCGTACTGGCGCCGCCACGGACAATCTCGGGATCCTCCTCTTTGAGTTGGTGCAACGTGGTGCTGCCCGCGGATTCCGCCCTCCCCCCGAACTCTCTCTCGTTGGCAAGGTTCTGCTCCATTTGGATGAAAGCGCGAGGCGACTGGCACCAAACTTTAATCCGGCCGAGGCGATCGCTGATCTTCTGCCACATCATATTGCGAAGTCGGTCAAAGACAGCCTCCGGTTCGATCAAATTCTCTTTCAAGGACTCGAAGGAAGTCGCTTAGCAATGGATCTCCCGGGGCAAGCCCACCAAATCCTTAGCGATCTGTCCGAAGGCAATTTAAGTCTCCGTCTCAACGTCCTCGACGAAGCCGCTTGGCTTGACAGCTTTAAGAAGATCGCAAATCGCATCGCCGCCGGAACCATTATTGCCGGCCTTTTGGTCGGGGCGGCCATTCTCTCGCGGGTCCCCGACACCTTCACCATCTTTGGCTACCCCCTGCTTGCCCTCCCACTTTTTCTGGTTGCGGCGGTTGCCGGCTTCGCCCTGCTGTTTGACATCCTCGTGCTCGACCGACGAAACCGATGATGCGTGCGAGCCAAAGCAGGTGCATTGAAAACCTCAAGACCGCCAAGACCAGAAAGAGAAAATAGAATACCTGCACGGAGCGGATGTTCTTGAATCATCCCGAGGAGAATTTTCCATTATGAGACACCTTCTAAAACGCTGGCTCGAGCATTACTCCAATGTCTACTGGCTTATTCCACTGACGTGGCTCGTTGGGGGAACGAGCCTCACAGTGCTTTTGGGGGCAATCGGGATAGACACCGGGACAGCTGGTGCCAAAGGAAACACCCCACTGATTAGCCTTGTCGTAGGCAGCAGTCTCACCGTCATCAGCATGCTTCTCTCTGGATCGCTTGTCGCCTTGACGTTAACCTCCAACCAGTTTGGCCCTCGGCTCCTCCGCGGCTTCCTCCAAGACAGCTTCAACAAACAGGTGCTTGGTAGCTACCTCGGGCTCGCCGCCTATGGGCTTTTACTATTACTTGGAGTTTGTGGTGACCCACCCTCTGTAGTCCCTACCCATGTCGCGGTCGGCTGGTTGGTCGCAAACCTCTTCCTCCTTGTCATTTTTATTCACCGCTTGATACAGAGCATGATTGTCGAACGGGTTCTCGAACATGCCTGTAATGATATTCAAACCTCCATTTCTTCACTCGGAAAATTGGGTCCAGACAACGCAGAAAAGCCCGGCCTCACAAATCCCTCTTTCTCAGGTCAGGGCACAGAAATTCAATGGCCGGAGGACGGATCGGAAGGCTATATCTTACAAATCGACTATGAAAAACTGGCGCGTCGCCTGAAGGAGGAAGGTGCTAGCCTTGACCTTTTTGTATCCAGCGGTGACTGGCTGATTCCTGGCCAGAAAGTAGCTCAAGGTCATCAGGAGGCTGGACAGGTATTTTCCCCGGACGATTTTGGGGAACTCTTCGTCACGGCTTGTCATGTAGGATTACGGCGCACTCCGATTCAAGACGAGCGCTTTGCCTTTGAGCGGATCACGGAAATTGCACTTCGCGCTCTCTCGCCGGGGGTTCACGACCCATATACAGCCATTACCTCAATTGAACGGGCGGGATCTGAACTCCGAAAAATCGCTACTGGCGACACCTGGCCTCCGACTCTGATCCCAGATGCCGATGGCACACCGCGCATTCGACCGGCCCGCGCCTCGGTTGGCACCCTCGCCGAGACCACATTTATGCCTCTTATAAACCTTCAACTCGCCCCGATTGTTCAGAGCATTTTACACCGTGAAATTGAAAGCCTACAGCGACTAACCTCTGGCACGGATGCGAAAAAATTAGAGGCCCTGAGGCTGCGAGCCGCACCTAAAAAGCAAGCGGACTCCAAATAGGCTAAAGGAAAAAGCTCAGCCGCACATCTCAAAGACGTACACGAGTACGGAGTGGTTCAGGTTTTTCCCGATACCGAATCGAAACCTTTATTTGTAATGGTAGTGACATACAATTATAGACGGTGAGACATATCATGAACAAATTTCCTACAACGCCACTCCTTGCCTAACCGGCTTCCCTCCGCAGCGGACACTTGTCGGGATTCATGCACGAATGTATTGACCAACAGCGACTAAAAATTCAAGAGCGAGACAGGGATGCATGAAATTTCGTCTTCCTGTATCCCTGCTTTAACCAGTGCCAAAACTAGTGTAGTCCTCATCTATCCTTGGAGAGTATCGAACCACCCTATGAAAATCCTGATCCTAGAAGACGATGATGCAGACTATTTCCTTATAGAGAAAATTCTGCAGTCCAGCCCTTTGCCGGGAAGCGGTCACGGGAAGCCCGATCTGCAACGAGCCATAACTGCGACTGAGGCACTGGAAGGTTTGGCCTCGAAACCACCCGACGCAATCATCTGCGATCTGCACGTACCGGATAGCCAAGGACTCCAAACTGCGGAACGACTGCTGGACGCAACGGATGCCGCCCTCGTGGTACTCACTAGCGATTCCGATCGATCCGTCGCGGAGCAAGCGGTACGAAGCGGCGCTCAGGATTATTTAGAAAAAGACCACCTGACATCCGAACGACTTTGGCGTTCCATCCATTACGCCATCGAGCGTGTTTCCGTCAAAAAAGAATGGGAACGGGTCAGGCGTTCACTCGAAGACAACCGGCGGTTCGAGGCGCTTGCCCGATTGGCCGGTGGTATTGCTCACGACATGAACAACACGTTGTGCATCGTCAGAGGGTTTACAGAAACGATGCAGGACCTTCAAGAGCCCTCTCACTCAGAGGGGATCGATCAAATTTTAATCGCCACCGATCGCATGGAGGATTTGATCAAACGACTTCTGCAAGCGGCAGGCTCAGAGGAAGAACTTCATCTAGCCCCCCTAAACTTAAGTACCTTTCTTGTAAAATCCCGAGCCTATTTGATTCCAATCTTGCCCCCAGGCATCCAACTGAAATTGGACGCAGGGTCGAACTGCATTGTAGAATCCTGCGAAATGCATGTTCATCAAATCCTTTTAAATTTGGTGAAGAACGCGGTCGAAGCGATGAACGAAAAAGGTGACGTCCGCGTCACGTGCACGACCGATGATGGACATGTGGAACTTCGTGTGTCCGACACGGGTCCGGGAATTCCACAGGAGTCAATTCCCTTTGTCACTGACCCCTATTTTTCAACGAAGAAGTCTGAGGGGCATGAAGGACTGGGGCTCTCCATCGTGCAGGGCATCATGAAATCTAGCGAAGGTGATCTCAACATCGAGTCCTCCCCAGCAGGAACGACATTCACCTGCCGCTTTCCCGCGGCGGCACCTCAGACGGCAAAGGAGCCTCCCGTCCTCCGCGAAAAGACCACGGATACATCCGTCGAACCTAAACATACCAAAGTCCTTTTAGTCGATGATGAGGCCCCCATTCGGATAGTAATCGGGTTGCAGTTGAAGCAACTAGGATTTGAGGTGGTCTCAGCAGGAAACGGAGAAGAGGCACTAGATCAATTTAATAAGGATCCAAATTCGTTTCATTTGTTAATCAGCGACGTTCTCATGCCTTTAATGGATGGGCCAACCCTGGTGCGCAACGTGCACGAGCAACGTCCGGACCTTCCAGTTCTCATGATCTCTGGGTATACCAACGGTCAATTGAAAGACAAGGACTGGTACCACTCTGGAATTCCACTTTTAACCAAACCCTTTCAGATGGAAGTGTTTCGGCAGCGGGTTAAAGAACTTTTGGCCGTGTAACTCACAGCAAGACAAGAGACGATTCAAAATGAACCCTCCTCCTTTTTTGACGCAGGGCACCGTAACCAACATGCCCACTCTACCCTTCAGGCGTTCTCGATGACCCGCCCAGAACCATGGAATAGCGACCGATTCCTCGAAGCCTTAAGCCACAAGGGCAAACATGATTTTAGCGCTGGCATACGTAGCATCTGTAGCTTTTCCACGATGCTATCGGAAGAATCAGATAACTCGCTATCCTCAGATGCAAAAGCCTATTTGGATTTCATCAATGTTGCCGGTAATCAATTGGACACACTGATACAACGGATGACCCTTCTCATCCGACTCCAAAAGCATTCAACCAAACCCGAATCATTGAACCTCTCCAATTTGTTGGGCGCGAGACGAGATACCGTCATCCTCGACCCGGATATCGGTGTAAACGCTGATGCCCACCTACTCGGCTTGGCGCTAGACGAAATCATCGAAAACGCAACTCGCTACGGAAAACCTCCGATCCGTATCGACCAAGAAGCCGACGGTGTGATCCGAATTACCGACAACGGGCCTGGGATGGATCAGGCGCGAATCGAGGCGGCGTTAAAACCGTTTTATAGGCAGGTCCCAAACAAGCATAGTCCTGGAGCAGGACTTGGCTTTTCGATTTGCGCCGCCGCGATGGAACGCATGGGTGGCTATTTGGACGTAACCGTCGGGAAGAAAACCGGAGTAACTGTCGGGACAGAAGCCGGAGGAACAGTTGGAACGCAAGCCGGAGCAGAGAGAGAAGGCCTAATCATACACCTTCATCTGCCAACATCTGTGCCCGATGAACTCTAGAAACCTAAGACCCGCAAGGATCCCATTAACCGCAAGAAACCCAAGACCCGCAAACGATTCGACCTCCTAAACGATTTGCCAAAAGCGGCGAGGCCAAATTTTTCTGCGCCTTGTGGCTTTCTATTTCTTCCCGCGCTTAAGCAGGCGATTAGCTAGAGATAGAACCTTCATTTTCTTGCGTGGGAAATTTTCGCGAGCCATCACAAGCAGAGCCTGACACCCAGAAGGACTGATAAATTCTGGATGGTCACTACTCGCTTCGGCCCGCATGAAGTCGCCTTTGACAAATATGCGGCCGTCCATGTCAAGGTCACCAGATAGAATGTATCCTGTCTCTACGCCTTTGTGGTGGTGATACGGAAAGACCGCTCTGGGATCCATTTCCAGTACAATGATGGTAAACGGATCTTCCGGGTGATCCGACAAAGTGCGGATACGGAGCCCGGGTTGAGGTAACTCCACCCATACAGCATCTGACTGACTCAAGTAGCCAAATCCCTTTGCGATAGGAGGTAGCGCAGTCGGTCCATTTGATTCATCAGGAGGCGCGTCTCGGTCTACGGCAGGGTCGAGCTGATCAACCGCGTTCATCAACCGGTCCAAGCTGCCAGGCGGGGCTGGCGTGTCAACCGCTCCAGCCGCGATCAGGCTGGCGGCTACATCAACTACGTCACCGAAGCCAGCTTGGTTGGCTTGGGATTTATGTTCCAGCAACTGCGACAACTTCGCCTCTTCGCCTGCACTCAAAGGAGCGTCGAGGTAGTCCGAAGCGAGTTCGTGTTCCTTCAGGTGACCATTGTTCATGATATGGGTTCCTCCCCTGCTTGGAGGAGTCCATGTAATTCGGCAAGACCACGTCGGACACGCGATTTAATCGTGCCCAAAGGCTCATCAAGTTGAGCTGCGACCTCTGAATGTGACAAGCCATTTAGAAAGGCAAGAGTGATCACCTCCCGTTGCTTTTCGGGTATGATCTGGAGTGCGGCCTGCAGGCGTTCCCGATCATAAAGCCCCTCTCGGGTAGGCGAGCCGGTGGCCGTTTCCCAACGCTGCTGCTCTTGCTGCTGCTCTTGGGCAGCGGATTGGACTCGAGTGCGGTAGCGTTTTTGTTTGCGAATGTAGTCTTGCGCTTTGTGACGTGTGACGACCACCATCCAGCTAATCGCTTTTCCTTTTGCAGGGTCGAAACTCCCTGCCTTTCGCCAGATCTGGAGGAAAACATCTTGGAGAACATCATCGGCTTCATCGCGACTGTTCAACATCTTTAGCAGAATACCAAACAGTAAAGATGCATGCATATCGTAAAGCGGGGCCAGTGCCTCTCGGTCAGAGGCAGCGATTCGCTGGAGCAATTTGCATGTGGGGTCTGACGTTGGGGAGTGACTCATCAATGCCGTGGGGATTCGAAGGTAGTAAGGCATAGTAACTATAATTACGAATACAAACAACCTTTGGATGCATCAAATTGAAAAAAAGTTAGAAATGAACTGTCGGAGGTGGTTCGCCGAATCTATTTTTCCTGCCAGTAAATCAAATTTATTTTTTTGCCAATAAGATGCATCCAGTTCTGCCATCAGTGACGTTCTCTTAATGATAGCACCATTAATATTAGGAGATATAATGAAACCACCCCTTCAACGGCAGGGAATGACTCTGCTTTTAATCATGTTTGTAAGTAACGCTTTCGTATGGAATCAGTTACACGCCCGAGAATATATAGTGGATACCACTTTAGATTCGGTCACTTTGGACGGTTTAATCAGCCTCCGCGAGGCCGTGAACGCGGCTAACACGGATGCCCCATCCGGTGATGCCCTTGCTGGAGATGGTGGCGGCGATGTCATTCGTTTCAGCCCAAAAATTATTGACGGGACCATTGCTTTGACCGCGAGTTTAATCTTGGTCGATCCGGCCCTGTCGATTCACAACGACCTGCCCCGGCCCATCACCTTAGACGGTGGTGGCGGATTGCGGATTCTTGAGGTCGCAGCCGCCTCGGTTGTTGACCTGAAAGGGCTTACGCTAGCCAACGGGTTCGATTTAGCCCAAGGTGGTGCGGCTCTTATCAACAGCGCGGGTTCGCTTACTTTCGATCATACCACTGTGATGAATAGTGTCGCGGCTGATGGTGGCGGTGTCTATAATGATGGCGGAACCTTGACGCTCGCGGACAGCAACTTTGAGAACAATATTGCCAACGGAGCCAGCGGAAGCGGTGGTGCCATCTTCAATGCTACTGGCGGCGCACTCAACATCACGGATACCATCTTCACAGGCAACCTCGCTAACCGAGCTGGCGGTGCCATTGAGGACCAAGCTGGAGCTGGGATTCTTACGACCCTTAAGCGAGTCGACTTCTTTGAAAACAACGCGGGGGTCGCCCCAGCCACCGCCGCCCCCGGAAACGGTGGAGCCATTCATATCACTGGTCCCAGCGACATGAACATCATCGGCGGCACGGTCCAAGAGAATCTTGCGGCCCGCGAAGGTGGCGGGTTCTGGAACGGCGCAGGCACCATGACCATCGACGGCACAGAATTCATCTTTAACGAAGCCCAAGGGGATGGCCCCGACGACGGCGGTGGCGCGATCTTTAACAACGGTGGTCCCTTGAACATCACCGATGCTTCACTTTTCTTTAACACCGCCTTAGGTACGTCTGGTAGCGGCGGTGGCTTGCTCAGCATCAATGGTCCAGTCAACCTCACGGGCACCCGCTTTATAATCAATGGTGCCTCACGCGCTGGCGGCGGGATCGAAATCGTAGACGGTACCCTCACTGCGAACGACATTGATCTTCGCTTCAATAACGCGGGACCCAATCCTGGTAATGGCGGCGGTCTACACGTTACCGGCACGAACAGCACCATTAGTATTTCCGACTCTCGAGTCGAAGGCAACACGGCTGAACGCGAAGGCGGCGGTCTCTGGAACCAAGTCGGTACCACCATGACTGTCCTTCGCACCACGCTAAACGAAAACGTGGCCCGCGGCGCGAATGCTGACGACGGCGGCGGCGCTCTCTTTAATAATGGCGGCAATCTGATCGTCACCGATTGCGAGGTAATTTCAAACCTCGCCACGGGCACCTCAGGAAGCGGCGGTGGTTTACTCAACGTATCTGCGGGCACCGTCACAATCTCTAGTTCCCGCTTCGAGGACAATACTTCTATCCGAGCTGGCGGCGCCATCGAAGACAACGCTGGCGGTGGCATCACCATCACCGACTGCGATCTGGTTTCCAATACCACCGGCGGGAATCCCGGCAACGGAGGAGCACTACACATTTCAGGAGCCGGCTCTGTATCGATCACCGATTCGGATGTCTCACGTAACGTAGCCGATAATGAAGGGGGCGGCCTCTGGAACTCTGGAGCCGGCACACTCGACATCCGCGATACCGCGGTGGCCTTTAACCGCGCACCGGATGGCGGCGGACTTTTCGCCCAAGCTGGAACGGGTACGATGACGGTGATCAATTCGACGGTTGGACTGAATACAGGCGACAACGGAGCCGGGGTACAAATCGAGGGCGGCACCAACACATTCATCCACGTAACCATCGCCTCGAACATTGCGACAACCGTCGGTGGCGGATTCAACGTCATCGCAGGCAACGTCAATCTTTCCAACACCTTGATTGGTGATAACGCGGCTCCCACCGGACCTGACTTTAACGGAACCGCCACCACCGCCACCGGGGTGCTGCTTGAGAATCCTGCTGGCGCAGTTGGCATCCTCGCCGGCGTCAACGTAATCGGTATGGACCCCATGCTGATGTCATACGCCCGCACGGGTGACCGTAGCCGCTCCTTTATCCCCATGACCGGTAGCCCGGCCATTGATTTTGTCGCCTCGACGGAGCTGATCGACCAACGGAACCTTCCCCGTCCTGCAGCTCTCGCCGACATTGGTTCGGTGGAGCGTCAAGCCACAGAGATCCAGATCGACGTCACCACCTTCGCAGATGTCGTGAACGCGCTCGACGGTGTCACCAGCCTTCGCGAGGCAATTACCCAGGCCAATGCTACCGCCGGTCCCAACATCATCGGCCTGCAAGACGGAACCTACCCAATTTCTATCGCAGGTGCATTCGAGGATGCCGCAGCAAGCGGTGACTTCGACATCACGGACGACCTGCTCATTACCGGCACCTCTTTGGGCAACTCTCAAATCGACGCCGCTGGACTTGACCGTGCAGTACACCTGATCGGTGCGGCTTCATTAGAAATCGAAGAACTCGATCTCGTAAACGGAAGCGCTGACAATGGGGGCGGGCTGGAAAACAGTGGCGGCAATCTAATCGCTAACCGAGTTCTTTTCAGCGGCAATGTCGCCAATGCCGCAAATGGATCTGGTGGAGGCCTCCGCAACGATGTTGGTGGTAGCATCACCCTCACCAAATGCATATTCGACCAGAACACCGCAAACCGCGCTGGCGGGGGAATCGAAGATATTTCCGGCACGGCGGCCAATACCTTGGTCGATGTCGACTTCACTAGCAATAATGCTGGAGTCGCTCCAGCAACGGCAGCCCCCGGTAACGGCGGCGCCATCCATATCAGCGGCAGCGGCTCCATGGCCATCACGGGCGGAAGCGTTACCTTAAACGTGGCAGCCTCCGAAGGGGGCGGCTTCTGGAACAGTGTCGGCACCATGGACGTGACTGGCACCGACTTCTTAGAGAACGATGCCCAAGGAGCGGCGGCAGACACCGGCGGCGGGGCGCTCTTCAATAACGGTGGCACCTTAAATCTTACCGACATCACCGCACTCGACAACTCTGCCTCAGGCGCATCTGGTAGCGGGGGCGGACTGCTCTCAACCAATGGCACCGTGACGATTCTCGATTCAAGCTTCGAGAATAATACCGCATCTCGAGCCGGTGGCGCGATTGAACTAATTGAAGGCGCACTTCTCTTCACCAACTCCGATATGGTGAACAACAGCACCGGTCCCGCGCCCGGTAATGGCGGTGGCCTCCACATCACCCGCGGCGCAGGTGCTATCCTGACCGATGCCACTGTGATCGCCAACGTTGCCGATCGTGAAGGCGGCGGCCTCTGGAACGGAACCGGTACCATGCTCGTGCAAGGCATGACCCTTATTTCCGGCAATTCTGCCAACGGCCCAGCCTCTGATGACGGCGGCGGCGGAATCTTTAATAACGGCGGTGTCTTGAACGTCACCGGAGCCGACGTGCTCATCACCGACAATGATGCCCTCGGCACCTCCGGTAGCGGCGGCGGTATTTTCAACAATGTTGGCGGGGTGCTTACGGTCACTGACGCAATCATTGAACGCAACATTGCGATACGCGCGGGTGGTGGCATCGAAGACCAATCTGGTCCAGGTCTTGGCGTCACTCTTGATGGCGCCGTACTCGACGCCAACATCACAGGTGGCGGTCCCGGCAACGGAGGCGGCCTCCACATCACGGGTCCTGGCGACACGGTGGTCAACAACGGCACCATCGTTCGCTACAACACAGCCACGGCTGAAGGCGGCGGCCTCTGGAACGGAACGGGTCTTATGACCGTGAACAGCGCCGACGTCTTTGGCAACATCGCTAGCGGTGCACCCGCCGACCAAGGTGGAGGTGGCCTCTTCAACGCAGGCGGCATCCTCGACATCCCAGGTCCAAACGTAACCGTGCGCGGCAATGACGCCGATGGAAGCAATGGCTCTGGCGGTGGTATCCTCACCGACGGCGGCACCCTCTCAGTCGGACCTGCTGTGGTCAGCCTTAACCTCGCTTCACGCGCAGGCGGCGGCATTGAAGGCAGCTCCGCACCTGGCCCCATCAGCCTCGTTGGCACCACGATGGACGGAAATCTCACGGGAAGCGCCCCCGGAAACGGCGGAGCACTACACGTGACTGGCGTCGGCCCTGTCTCTGCTGACACAGTAACCGTACGCCAAAACTGCGCAGCCACTGAAGGCGGCGGCTTTTGGAATAACCAAGGCACCATGACCGTCACCGACAGCATCTTCACCGGCAACGACGGACAGGGAGGACTGGCCGACAACGGCGGCGGTGGACTCTTCAATAACGGTGGCACCCTCGCGGTCGACAACACACTCATTGCATCCAATGTCGCCAGTGGCGCATCCGGTAGCGGAGGCGGACTCCTCTCCGTTGGCGGAACTGTGACCCTCGACATGGTGCAAATCCTCACCAACATCGCCAACCGCGCTGGCGGAGGCATCGAAATAATCGACGGCACCCTCAACCTGACCGATTCCCTTCTGAACGAAAACGTGGCCGGACCTGCTGGCACAGCCGCGCCCGGAAACGGTGGCGGCATCCATGTCTCCGGCACCGCTGGCACCCTCGTCACCGTTACGCGGACAGACGTGAAACGCAACTTCGCGGCACGCGAAGGGGGCGGCCTTTGGAATCAAGTCGGATCAACCATGATCGTAGAAGATGACACCTGCCTCAAGAACAACATCGCAGCCGGGCCTGCGGCCAATGACGGCGGTGGAGCCCTCTTTAACAACGGCGGTGAGCTCATCATCGACGGCTCGGCCTCGCCCATCCTCGTCTGCAGCAACGCAGCCACCGGCGCGGCCGGCCAAGGCGGTGGACTACTCTCCGTCGGTGGCACCGTCACCATGGACGACACCACGCTCAGCGCCAACACCGCTTCTGGACCTGGAGCCGACACAACCGGCATCAACGGAGCTAAAATCAGCCCCATGTTTGACGTCACCAGCTTCGACACCCTTGTTGACGCCACATCGGCCTACGGACAGGATTTCACCGGCCAAACCGGTGGCACCGACTACGACCAGCTTACCGCTACCGGTCCAGTCGAACTCGGAGGCTCCATGCTCATGGTCGGCTCTAGCGGAGGATTCGCTCCGCTTCCTGGCACCGTTTACACCCTGATCGCAAAATCTGGGGCCGCTCCAGTGACAGGCACCTATGGTGGCCTGCCAGAAGGTGCAACTGTCGTGGTTAGTGGCATCGCGACTAAAATCAGTTATGCGGGCAACGATGGCAACGATGTCATCCTCACCGCCATTACTCCACCAAGCTTCACCAACTGCACCCCCAGCAGCATGACTTTCTCGGCCTGTACGACCCCCGCTGATCTGCCCGATCCAATCGACATCCTTGCAACCGCTACATCTGGCTGCAATGTGGTGACCTCCTTCGTTGAAACGGCAGTTACCTCCATCAGCGGAATGGTCGTGCAAGTCGAGACCTTCTTCGTCATCGATGACTGCGGCATCACAGGGACCTGCGAACGCGTGTTCAGCTATCCCGAGGACGTGACCCCTCCGAGCTTCTCCGTTTGTGACGGTGGTTCTGTCAGCCAACCCGGCATCACAGTGCTAACCGCGAGCGCGGACGGATCACAGGAAGTACCTCCGGTGACCAACGCCTTCTCAGGTAGCGCCACCTTTACCTACGATGCCAACGCAGGCACCATCTCCTGGAGCATCGTACATATTGTCACCAACGCCACTGCGGCCCACATCCACGGCCCTGCCCTACCCGGCATGAACGCAGGCGTATTGGTCAACCTCGGCTCCGCTACCTCACCGATGTCCGGAACCGCCTCGATCAGCCCTGCCGATGCAGCCTTTCTCCTCGACGGCATGGCCTACCTCAACATTCACTCTCCGACCTTCATGAGCGGGGCCATCCGAGGACAGATTATGCCACAACCAAACGGCGGGATGGAATCCATCTCCCTTACGTGTGGTGATGCCCCTACCGATCCAGCTCTCGTGCTCGCCAGCGTGTCTGACGACTGCGACGTTGTTTCTGCCGACGTAGTCGCTTCGACCAACGGGAACGAAATCACTCATACCTTCACCGCCATGGACAGCGCCGGTAATATTGGCATCTGCGTGCAGACCTTTACCGTGGTTGAAGACACAGAAGCACCCTTTTTCGCGGACTGTGGCGCGGGCACCGCCGAGCAAGTGGGCATCACCGCCTTGACCGCCATCGCCGACGGTTCACAGGAAGTGCCTCCGGTCACCAATGCCTTTAGCGGTACCGCCGTCTTTATCTACGACGCGAACGCGGGCACGGTCTCTTGGCACATCACCCATGATGTCACCAACGCCACCGCAGCCCACATCCACGGTCCTGCCGCTCCGGGTGCAGGCGCAGGCGTCCTCGTCAACTTGGGTAGTGCTACTTCACCCATGTCCGGCACCGCGCCCATCAGTGCAGCTGATGCGGCCAGCCTTCTTGGCGGCATGACCTACCTAAACATCCACTCCCCAACCTTCCCAGGCGGGGCGATTCGCGGTCAGATTCTTGCCAACCAACCCGGGGTCAAGGTCCTCGCGGCCAACCCGACGGGTGCCCAAGAAGTTCCACCGGTCACCAACAGCTTCGGCGGATCGGCCACCTTTGTGCTCGATGCCAATAACGGCAACGTAAGTTGGTTCATCACCCATAACGTAACCAACGCCACCGCAGCCCACATTCACGGTCCCGCTGCACCGGGTGCAAACGCGAGCGTACTGGTCAACCTTGGTTCAGCAACGTCTCCAATGTCTGGCACGGCTCCGATCTCTGCCGCTGGCGCAATGGCGGTTTCGAACGGCATGGCCTACCTCAACATCCATTCACCCGTCTTTCCAAGCGGTGCGATTCGCGGACAAATTGTCATGCCTGGCATGGCCGCGATGGTCATGCTCGACAGCTGCAATCCGGTCCTCCCGGATGCTGCTGACGTGTTGTCTAGTGCCAGCGACAACTGTGGGGTAGCCGCCAGCTCGATGAGCGAAAGCACCGTTACCAACGGCGGCATGGTCATGGTCACCCGTACCTACACCGCTAGCGATGATGCCGGCAACACGGGCATTTGTTCCCAGGTCTACGGCTACACGTTGGATACAGAAGCCCCTGCCTTTGCTTGCACCACCGCCCCGATCAACCTCATGGCTATCGCCGATGCTTCCCAGGAAGTGCCACCGGTCACCAATGATTTCACCGCGATGGCAAACTTCACCTACGATGCTGACGCAGGCATGATCTCTTGGACCATCAACCACACCGTTACCAACGCAACCGCTGCCCACATCCACGGGCCGGCTGGAGTGGGTACCAATAGTGGAGTCCTCGTGAATCTTGCAGCAACCGGTGCCGCCAGTCCCATCACGGGCAGCGCGCCAATCTCTGCCGCCGATGCGAACATCATCCTCTCTGGCTTGGCGTACCTCAACATTCACTCTCCGGTCTTCCCGGGCGGTGCAGTTCGAGGTCAAATCTTGCCCAAAGCAACCACCTTCGTCACCGCTGCAAGTGGTGATCAGGAAGTGCCACCGGCTACCAACAACTTCGCTGCCACTGGGGTGTTCGACTATGATCCGGCCACCGGAATGATCACTTGGAATATCACTCACGATGTCGCTGGAGTCAGCGCGGCCCACATTCATGGCCCAGCCAATCCAGGTGCCAACGCTGGGGTTCTCATCAACCTCGGAACCGCTACCAGCCCAATCGTTGGCTCCGCCCCGATCTCCGCTTCGGATGCAGCGATTCTCCTCTCGGGCATGGCCTATCTCAACATCCACTCGACCGACTTTCCGGGCGGTGCGGTGCGCGGGCAACTGACCCTCGCCACCGACCTTGGATGCATGGTTTCGGCTCTACCCTCGACGGAGGTTCTTCTGGCCTCTGCCACCGACAACTGTGCCGTCACCAGCACGAACGTGTCTGAAAACCTGACCATGGACGGCTGCCGTACCATTCTAGTCCGGACCTTCAGCGCTTCTGATGCCGCTGGTAATACGGAGACCTGCGTCACTACCTTTACATATACGGACGATTCGGAAGCACCAAGCTTCGGAGCCGCCGTGGCCTTGATCGAAATGGGATGTAATCCGGTGGACCTCCCACCGAGTGCCGACCTCGTCTTCGCCGAAATTACTGACAATTGCGAACTGGTCAGCACCACCATGGTTGAAAACGCCACCATCGACGGTTGCTTCGTCACCATCACCCGCGACTTCACCGCGGTGGACGGTTGCGAAAACACCGGCACCTTCCAGCAGGTCATTACTCTCAGCAACGACACCACCGCGCCAGACTTCAACAGTTGTGATCTTCCCGATCTCGACCTCGGGTGTAATCCGGAAAGCATTCCTGCTCCGATTGATCCGATGAGCTGCGCCGTGGACAACTGCGGCATTGTCACCGCCATGATGACCGAGGTGAGTTCTACCAACGTCGCTGCCAAGGTGGTTGATTGTAGCGTAACCCTTATTCGTACCTACACGGCGATCGATGCTTGCGGAAACACCGGCACGACAGAACAAGTCATCACCTACACAGAGGACACCACCTCCCCTGATCTCGCAGCCTGCAACGTCATGGACCAAGATCTCGGATGCAACCCTGTCACCATTCCAGATCCGCTTGCGTTCACAAATTGCGTGGTCGAAGCTTGCGGAGTTGTTTCGGTGGATCTAAGTGCCGTCACCAACGTGACTGGAATCATGCGCACGTTGGTCCGGACCTACACCGTAACCGACGAATGCGGCAACAGCTCGGAAGCCACCGAAACCATCACCTGGACGGTGGACTGCGTCGATAACGTTCTCCTTACCAAAACTGCCGTGGTCGGCACCGACTGCTCTCAAGCCGGCACTGACATTGAAGCGACTCCGGGTGATACCATCACCTACTGCTTCTCTCTGCAGAACCTTGGTCAAACCACCCTCAGTAACGTGCAAGTGACAGACCTGCTGCTCTCCACTCCCGTCACCAACCTCACGGTAGCGACCACAGTGGCACCCGGACAGACTGTACTCTTCGAGTTGCCGGACACCTTCCAGAACGAGATTACCAATGTCGCGACCATCGCTTTTGCCAGTGGCAATTCCGCCGGTGGCCAAGCAGCCAGTACGGCAGCCGTGGTCAGCCGCGCCAGCGGAAAGATACGCGGATGGGTCTTCCTTGACTTGGCAAATAACAGTTCCACCAACGGAATTAACCTGCAGACCTTGGGACTCCAAAACATCACCATTGACCTTTTCCAAAATGGTATTGAGATCGATTCGACTACCACAGGAACCGGAAATGACTCCGGCATGTACCTCTTCTGCGACCTGCTCGAGGGTACCTATGAAGTACGGATTGATATCGATACGGTCGACGAAGACCTACAAGACCGTGCAGATCGTCTTACTGCCACTGTCACGGTTGGACGTGGCGGCTTGGTTGATAACGTCAACTTCGGCTTCACCCCCGTCCCAACTGCGATCAGCCTCGCCGACTTCAATGCCGCGCTAGGGCCAGAGGGCTTGAGTCTAAACTGGACCACCGCATCTGAATCCGAAACCCTCGGATTTTCGGTACGGATTAATGGCGAAACCGTAGGTGACCTCATTCTGGCTGAAGGAAAAGGGACGTATTCTGTAGCCCCATTTTCAGTTTCCTCTGGCGATGAAGTGGACTTGGTCGAAATAGAAAACGATCTAAAGGAAACCCTCGTGCACAGTATGTCCGTGGCTCCGCCACAAGACGGGTGGGAAGCCGCCGTTCTGACCGCTTCTGGCGAACCCGCCGAAGTTAAAATGGCTGATGTCGACAGTAACCTTCTGATCATCGGACTCGAAAGCGGACTCACACCCTACGTTGGCGACCGCGAACTACTCGGCAGGCCGCTAGAAGATTCGGGCACCCTGTATCTTGGTTTGCCTGCTAACACCATCCTCCGCCTACGATAAACAAACTAAACATTCTAACCTTCCTAGATGGACAACATTATGAAATCATCAAAGCACTGTATATTTCTCCTCCTCGCCTTTCTGCTGCCAAGCTTCGTCTCGGCATCCAGTCACCGCGAGGCGCCTGATATCACCAAGACACCAAAAGTCGACGCCACGGACTTTTACCTCTTCAACAGCTACGAACCCGGCCGCGAAGACTACCTCATCCTTGCCGCAAACTACATCCCCTTACAGGATGGATACGGCGGGCCGAACTACTTCACCCTCGACGAAGATGCCGTCTATGACATCCACCTCGATTGCAACGGCAACAACTGCGAGGACATCACCTTCCGGTTCAAGTTCAATAACCTGTTGAAAGGTCTGGCCGTCCCAACCCCTGGTGGGACGACCAACGCGGTGCCGTTACGTAACATCGGGCCCTTTAGCGCGGGCAACACGGGTGCGCTCAACGTGATCGAAACCTACACGGTCGACGTGGTCAATCATGTGGCTGGTACCACCGCTCCCGTAACGGACGTTGGCACCTTCAGTACCAGCTTCCTGAAGCCCTCCGATAACATCGGTAACAAATCGATCACCAACTACAGCGCCTACGCCCAAACCCACATTCATAATGTCAACTTCCCCGGCTTCGGTCAGGGACGCGTCTTTGTTGGCCAGCGCAAGGACCCCTTCGCGGTGAACCTCGGCGAGATCTTCGACCTGGTGAACCTTAACCCGCTTGGACCACCAAACGGTGCTCGTAACACGCTCGAATTCAAAAACGTCACCACCTTGATGATTGAGCTGCCAAAATCGATGATCACTGCGAGTAACAATGTCTGCGGCGCATGGACCACCGCTTCGCTCAACGGCAAGCAAGTTTCCCGGCTTAGCGCCCCGCTCGTCAACGAAGTGGTTATCGGTCTCCCAGACAAGGACGCCTTCAACGCCAGCCATCCGGCAGACGACGCTCAGTTCCTCGACTACGTGGACAATCCGACGCTTCCCGTCCTGTTGAACGCCCTCTTCGGTGTCACCGCTCCCACCCACTCCCCGCGTGCCGACCTTCGCGCCGCCTTCCTCACCGGTGTTCCCGGCATTAATGCCAACGGCGGTTTCTCTGAAATGATGCGAATCAACCTAGGTACCCCAGCGACCCCGAAAGGCTCGCAAAACAACCTCGGCCTCGTAGCCGGTGATGCCGCGGGCTTCCCCAACGGTCGTCGCCCTGGCGATGATGTGGTCGATATTGAACTCCGCGCCGCGATGGGCTTCATCTGTCACCTCGGCCTCGGCGTCTGCAATACCAACGACGCCCCGAGCGGGTTGCTACCCTACACGGATGGAGCCGCGATCAGCGACGCTGACTTCTCAGACGCGTTTCCATTCTTTAACGAGCCCTGCCCCGGATCGCCGAACAGCACCACGGTTATGCTCAAGATGAGTGCGGCTACGAGTCCGAAAAAAGCCTTTAACCCCCTGCAGATAAAGGTAGACCAAAAGACCGGAGTCATCACCGTTCCGGCTCAAAATGATCCGAGTTGCATCTACAAAATCGACTCCAATCCTGAGGTCAAATTCCAAGCCATTCAGCAAAATGCTGCCAGTTGGTCGTTTCAAGTTTCTCCGTGAAAAGCTTAGTAACGAAGAATAAGATTACGGACGGAGGCCCTAGTGGCCTCCGTCGTTTGCTTGGAGCCATCCTCCTCGCTCTAGCTTTTTATGTGCCCGTCAACACAGCGAGCGCCCATCCCTCCGCTGGAATTCTTGATCCCGCCAAGCCAAGCCACATAGCGTTAATTCAACGCTTTGAAAAACGCCTTGAGCAAAACCCACGTGATCCCACAGTCGCTGGCCACCTCGTACACTATTACTTGCATCGACATCAGCAAGAATCCGGTCAGACATGGATCGACAAGGCCGAAGCTGTGCTCGCGCCTTGGGAGAAAACAAACGACATGAGTTCGGCTCTCTTAATGGAGCGCGCCAATCTACATCAACGCGTCCACCGCTTTGAATTAGCCCTCAAGAGCATAGATCAACTGCTCGCCAAGCGGCCAGAAAGCGCACAGGCACTGCTGACACGCAGCACGATTCTTACGGTTCTAGGTCGCTATGAAGAAGCCAAAGAGGCCAATCGAGCTCTCAGCAAGGTAGCCTCTGAGCATGTTGTACTCGCCAACGGTTGCGCCATCGACAGCCTCAGTGGCCAAGCGGAAATAAGTCTCGACCGACTGACCACGGCCTTGGCAACCACCAATTTTCCCAACTCGCTTCGGCCGTGGGCCTATGGCATCGCTGGTGATATCGCCAGCCGCCTCGAACGTCACTCGCTCGCCGAAGCGCATTATCGTGCGGGCTTAACCCTGGCACCTGATGACAGCTACCTCATGGTCGCCCTCGCTGATCTCTACATCGATACCGCCCGCGCCCCGGAGGTTCTACTTCTCATCCCTGAGGACACAGGGCACGAAGGCCTCCGCCTCAAACGCATTCTTGCTCTACCGATCAACCATGCTAAACGTGCCTCTGAAACAGCCGCCCTCAACGCTGCCTTGGAGGCCGGGCACACAGATTCGCATCCACATCTCCGGGAAGAAGCTATCCTCGCGCTTTATCTCCTAGATGATCCTGCCCGCGCTCTAAAATGTGCCCGAGCCAATTGGGCAAATCAACGTGAACCAGCCGACCTCCGCATTTATATCGAGGCCCTCGACCAACATGCCGATACCCCCGAGACTCAACGCGAACACCAAAATCTGGAGACTTGGTTTCAGCAAAGCGGAATGGAGTGGAGCCGAATTGCCGACGCCCTTAAACAATGACGATAACACTCTCCATAAAATGCGCGCTAGCTCCCGCAATCGCCACACCGGTGGACAGTGTTCCCATCAACGCGGTGGTGGTAGCTGATGATGATGATATGAATTTCCGACTGGTTGGTTCTGGATAATGCGCTCTTGGTGGGCCCCGGCTTTAATGCAGAACTGGAGACAGAAAACGCGAGCAACCCTCGTCGAACGTCCTCGGCGAACATGCGTAACCCGCGAAACGTGATCCTGGTTTGTACCTCCATCTTCCGGAGGGTTTAGAGGTCCGTTCGTGCTAGCCAATTCCTGCCTGAGCGAGGTTAGGTGGGCGTCGGAGGTGTTCCTCCGGCGCCCTTTTTTATATCCGCTACCAGCACAAGTACCTCAACCGTACCATGCCCTTCCAAGGGCGTGTTCGTGCCATCGCCTTCCAGGCGGTGACGGACGAAAGGAGTTTTTGAAACGGCGGAGGAATCCCACCTCTGCTCGGCGGTTGGAAACCGCCGCTCCTTGGCCTCCGGCGGTTTACTCTTGGGTCGCGCTCCACGAGCTGAAATCTTAAATCGGTAATGGGTCCGTACCATGCCCTTCAAAGGGCGTGTCCGTGCCATCGCCTTCCAGGCGGTGACGGACGAAAGGCGTTCTTGAAGCAGCGGAGGTGTCCCACCTCTGTTGGAGCCGCATCAGAACTCAGAGGTCTTGGAATTCGGACATCTGAGACAAGGATGCTGAAAGCATCAAACTTATATAGCCCCAGGCTTCAGCCTGGGGTTTTGGAACGTCCAACCTGTTGCGTGCTGAAAGTACGCCGGAAGGGTTGAATTATGCTTTAGCGGCAGGCGGGGTACGATTGGTTTAGTGTAAGTCCGAAAGAGGAAAATCTGGTGAACGCTTATATCGAAAATCAGGCCGAGCACCATCAGGTGATCACACTCCAAGACGAGCTTCGGAAATTCCTCACAACCTATCAAATTGAATATGATGAACGTTATCTGTGAGGCTGACGCAGGTGGGTGGGTGGGTGGGCAAGCTCAACGTTCCGGCGTGCTTTCAGCACGCAACATATGGCACATTCCAAACCCCAGGCTGAAGCCTGGGGCTTTTAAGTTCGATGCTTTCAGCATCTTTTCGGATATTCGAAATATTGGCTCAACTGATTGTTTATGAGTGCTGATACGGCCCGCTCCTTGGCCTCCGGCGGTTTACTCTTGGGTCGCGTTCCGCGAGCTGAAACGTTATATCGGCAGTGGGGTTCGTACCATGCCCTTCCAAAGGCGTGTTTGTGCCATCGCCTTCCAGGCGGTGACGGACGAATGGCGTTTTTGAAACGGCGACGGAGGTGTCCCACCTCTATTGGAGCCGCATCAGACCTCAGAGGTCTTGGGAATTCGGACATCTGAGACAAGGATGCTGAAAGCATCAAACTTATATAGCCCCAGGCTTCAGCCTGGGGTTTTGGAACGTCCAACCTGTTGCGTGCTGAAAGTACGCCGGAAGGGTTGAATAATGCTTCAACCAAGAAGGCATCACTATAGAATTGTTTAAATGGCAGGCGGGATACGATTGGTTTAGTGTAAGTCCGAAAGATACGGATCTGGTGAACGCCTATATCGAAAATCAGGCCGAGCACAATCAGGTGATCACATTCCAAGACGAGCTTCGGAAATTCCTCACAACCTATCAAATTAAATATGACGAACGTTATCTGTGGGGCTGACGCAGGTCGGTAGGTAAGGGAGGTGGGCAAGCTCAACGTTCCGGCGTGCTTTCAGCACGCAACATATGGCACATTCCAAACCCTAGGCTGAAGCCTGGGGCTTTTAAGTTCGATGCTTTCAGCATCTTTTCAGATGTTCGAAATATTGGCTCAACTGATTGTTTATGAGTTCTGATACGGCGCGCTCCTTGGCCTCCGGCGGTTTACTATCGGGTCGCGCTCCACGAGCTGAAACCTTAAATCGGCAGTGGGTTCGTACCATGCCCTTCCAAGGGCGTGTTCGTGCCATCGCCTTCCAGGCGGTGACGGACGAATGGCGTTTTTGAAACGGCGACGCAGGTGTCCCACCTCTGTTGGAGCCGCATCAGAACTCAGAGGCCTTGGAATTCGGACATCTGAGACAAGGATGCTGAAAGCATCAAACTTAATAGCCCCAGGCTTCAGCCTGGGGTTTTGGAACGTCCAACCTGTTGCGTGCTGAAAGTACGCCGGAAGGGTTGAATAATGCTTCAACCAAGAAGGCCGATCTGGTGAACGCCTATATCGAAAATCAGGCCGAGCACCATCAGGCGATCACATTCCAAGACGAGCTTCGGAAATTCCTCACAACCGATCAAATTGAATATGATGAACGTTATCGGTGGGGCTGACGCAGGTAGGTTGATAGGTGGGTAGGCAGCTCAACGTTCCGGCGTACTTTCAGCACGCAAAGGATGGCACATTCCAAACCCCAGGCTGAAGCCTGGGGCTTTTAAGTTCGATGCTTTCAGCATCTTTTCAGATGTTCGAAATATTGGCTCAACTGATTGTTTATGAGTGCTGATACGGCCCGCTCCTTGGCCTCCGGCGGTTTACTCTTGAGTCGCGTTCCGCGAGCTGAAACGTTATATCGGCAGTGGGGTTCGTACCATGCCCTTCCAGTGCGTGTTCGTGCCATTGCCTTCCAGGCGGTGACGGACGAAAGGAGTTTTTGAAACGGCGACGGAGGTGTCCCACCTCTGCTCGGCGGTTGGAAACCGCCGCTCCTTGGCCTCCGGCGGTTTACTATCGGGTCGCGCTCCACGAGCTGAAACCTTAAATCGGCAGTGGGTCCGTACCATCCCCTTCCAAGGGCGTGTTCGTGCCATCGCCTTCCAGGCGGTGACGGACGAATGGGGTTTTTGAAACGGCGACGGAGGTGTCCCACCTCTATTGGAGCCGCATCAGACCTCAGAGGTCTTAGAAAATCGGACATCTGAGACAAGGATGCTGAAAGCATCAAACTTAATAGCCCCAGGCTTCAGCCTGGGGTTTTGGTACATCCAACCTGTTGCGTGCTGAAAGTACGCCGGAAGGGTTGAATAATTCTTCAACCAAGAAGGCCGATCTGGTGAACGCCTATATCGAAAATCAGGCCGAGCACAATCAGGTGATCACATTCCAAGACGAGCTTCGGAAATTCCTCACGACCTATCAAATTGAATATGATGAACGTTATCGGTGGGGCTGACGCAGGTAGGTTGATAGGTGGGTGGGCAAGCTCAACGTTCCGACGTACTTTCAGCACGCAACATATGGCACATTCCAAACCCCAGGCTGAAGCATGGGGCTTTTAAGTTCGATGCTTTCAGCATCTTTTCGGATGTTCGAAATATTGGCGCAACCGGTTGTTTATGCGTTCTGGAACGGCGCGCTCCTTGGCCTCCGGCGGTTTACTCTTGGGTCGCGTTCCACGAGCTGAAACGTTATATCGGCAGTGGGTCCGTACCATGCCCTTCAAAGGGCGTGTTCGTGCCACCGCCTTCCAGGCGGTGACGGACGAAAGGCGTTCCTGAAACGGCGAATCCCTGCTAGGAAGTCAGCGCGGCTTCAATCCAACGAGATGCGGTACTTGCCAGCTCGGCAGCATTGCGGAGTTCGAGTTTGGTTTTAATATTCGACCGGTACGTCTCGATGGTTTTGACACTCAGTCCAAGACTTGCTCCGATTTCTTTTGTTGTCATGCCATCTCCGATCATGCGGAAAACTTCCAACTCTCGGTCGCTCAATTGTTCGACCGCGCTTCGCTGACCATCCGAACGAAACTTAACCACTTGCTTCATGACCTTGCTTAAATAAATCTCGCCAGACAACACCACCTGAATGGCCTCGACTAAGTGCTCCGCCAATTCGCGCTTCATGAGATACCCGTTGCCTCCGGCTTGCAACACCCGCTCTGCATAGAGGCGCTCGTCAAACATCGACATGACAAGGGCTGGGAAATCATGGCCCATGGCGCGGACGTCTTTGATCCATTCAAGTCCGTCACCTCCTGCAAGCCCGATATCCACGATAGCTAGATCTGGAATCGAGGTTCTCAAACTGGACATCGCTTCGGGGACAGAAGACGCCTCTAAAAAGCTAGCGATGTCCAAACTGGTTTCTTCTTCCAGAAGGCTACGGAGACCGGCTCGCACGATGGGGTGATCGTCTATCAAGAGGATTTTCATGGAAAGAAAATACACAGAAGCATAAAAAGAGGAAGTAGGATCTCCATCAGGAAATCCCTGAATTTAGATATTGACCAAGTAACCTTGTCAATAACATCCCTACATCCTACAATGCGCCTGTGGAAAATCACGACCCATCCAACCCCAACAATCGATCAATTCGGACCTTACTTGTGGAAGACGATGCTGCAGACGGCATGCTGCTGAAAAGCATGCTGGTCCGCCAACCGCATTGGACGCTGGAGATCGAACAAGTCGATTCACTCGGGAGGACATTGGAAATCCTTAGCGAAGGCGGCAACGATCGGTTTGAACTGGTGATTCTTGATTTAAACCTGCCGGATTGCTCTGGACTAGAAACACTGGCCCGAGTGCGTGAGGTGACCCCATACCTCCCCATCATCGTAGTCAGCGGTATGGACGACCGGTCATTGAGTCGCCAAGCGGTTCGGACCGGGGCGCAGGATTATGTGATCAAGGATGAACTGAACCCACAAGTCCTACTCAAGAGTATTGACCAAACGATGGCGCGAGCCAGCCTAGAAGAAGAATTACGACAAAGCCGTCGCAAAACGATGGAGAATGCACTTCTAAGGCAAAACGAAATCATTCGAGCGGAAATTGGAGGGGAGCTGCACGATGTCCTGTCGCAAAACCTAACCGCAATGACCCTTGTTCTGAAGCGGCTTCGAGGAAAACTTGCGCCTGGTGCATTAGAGAAACCCGAGTTGCTAGACAACCTTTCCGGCCTGCTCAACCAAGCGATCCAGGATGTCGGTCGCATGTCACATGGACTGTATCCTCCAGAGCTCGAGCGCCGAGGTTTGAACCAGGCTTTGGAAGAACTAGCTCTTTTCACCACCTCGATTCATGATGTTCCCTGCACCTTTCAAGGTGACGAAGTGAACTTACTCCCCGAACAATCACTGCACCTTTACCGCATTGCCCAAGAGTCTATTTCCAACGCGATAAAACATGCGACCCCCAGCCTAATTTCTGTAGAGTTAATTAACGAGGCTAAGGGCATTCGCATGAATATTCGAGATGACGGCTGCGGGTTCGATCCGGATGTCGCGGCCCCCGGACTAGGGCGCTTGACGATGGCGCACCGAGCCGAAGCCTTGGACGCGCGATTGCTGATCCAGAGTAACACCGATGAGGGGAGCGACAAGGGAAGCCTCGTGAGCTGCCACTTAAAAAAGCCACCATCCGATCACAGCGCCCCACCGGGGATGTAAACTCCTAAAGCCTAGCCCGCGCCCACGTGGAATTTGGAATGCGATGCCTCAGATCGATGACACCAATGGCACTTAGATAGGCGGTCCAGCCTATTTTCTGCGACATGTGACATTGTGGGAATCCGCCCCAACGTGGGCGGGATTTTTAATTGGAATGAGGGGCGTCCTTAGAAGGAGCCTTCTTGCAGCAGGTTGTATGGAGAAACCCCTTTGCCAAGGATATATTCCCGCAAGGCATCTAAGGCATTGAACAGTGGGGAGGAGATGAACATCTTCTTCTCAGCTACAGCCATGCGGGGCTCGCCGCAGGTCCGAGCTTTTGCTGCGGCCTGTCCCGGCCAGGCCATGGCCAATAAAGGAGCATCTGTCATCCGGCGAACTTCACGAATTCCAGGCGCTTTGGAATCTTCAGCCCCCAAGACAATCAGATCATAAGGTGATTTGTTTAGAAGCTGCTCGGCTTCCGTGATCGATTCACATCGCACCAATATATCTTCTTTCCCAGAATCCCTAAAGGGTGGGTATGCCCGAAAAACTGCCGCCGCCATGGTAAATTCTGATCGGTCGGGCTCTATCATAAGCATGCGGACACCGCAGGTCTTTGGTATGGTAGCGGCACATGTGTAAATCTGAATCATACACCATAATGCAATTTCTTACCTAAAAGACACCAGAGCTAAATTGTCAGGAAATTCCTTACCCCTAGACTAGAGGTAATTCATTGCTATCAGCATTTTAGGCCACGTCTGAGAGTTGTTTTTCGAGCGCCTCAAATGCGCGATCGATCAATTGTTTTCGCGATGGAGCCCGAGTGCTTATCTCAAGCGAATCATTCTGCCCAGCAACCTGAGCGCGTAACCTGCCATGATATTCAGATTTTTCTTTCCTACCCTCGAGATGCAGATGGACAAAATCCACGGCTGGAACCTCATGCTCGAGATTCCATTTATGATGCATCACCAACTTTTTGAGGTATGGGGTAAGACTACAAAGCTGGACAGAGATCAAGCAAGGAGAAGGTTCAGTATCGCACACGGCGATAAACGGCTTTTCTTCTTCGATTAATGTCAATGGTAAGTTCATGTTTTGGTTATATCCAGATTTGGAATTCACGCCCATAGGGGAAACCCTGATAAGTAGAAATAATCAACTAGTAAGACCTTTCTTTTTCGCGGTAGAGTCACCCGAAGAGCCTGCTGAAGCTATGCTTTGCAAATTATTGGCTCGGCAATTACATGTAACTGATTCTGGCACAGTAGGAAATGAACCGCGAAACAGTGACATTAGATCGCCATGAACGCGAGTCCATGGATTCAGCGCCGGATCATTCGAGAGTCCAACGCGAGGACATTGCCCAGGGATAGGACTGATGAGACTGATTGAGCTCCTACCATCCTGCGATATTGGCGATTTGAGGCAAGGACCGCCTGGGCGTGAGATATGGCTTCGAAGTAGGTCGCTTGTGGAATAAGCGGGCTAGCAGGTACTTTTACAACGGGATGCCGTCGCGTTGCGATTCAGGTTTAAGACTACGATAAACCACGGACTTTCATCCGGGACTACCCAATGCCACCACTTCGCGACGCTAAAACTTCATCACAAATTGTTGTCCCAAAATTCAGATTGGCTAACCGAAACTCCTCAATCTCACCGCTAAGAAACCTATGGGTTCGATGAGTTTTAAAGAAATAATCGGGCTAAGTGCGACTCATCCAACACGATTAACTCACATCATCTTATGCTCATTTGAAGGGCGACTCAGGGAAACCCTGATAGCGGCTACCGTTGAGTTAGTGTTACGTTATAAGATGAAAATGATAGATTCACAACCAAGAGGAGGTCAATTGCATGATCCGCATCCTCATATCAATCGATGACCCAAGTCGTCGCGAAAGGGTGGTCTCGGCTCTAAACCAGTCGGAAGACCTTCACCTCGTAAATAACGCACCGACGCGAAGCGGCATGGAACCGGCCACTTCGTTTCCAATCGATGTTGTCGTCACGGACGCCATAAAGGTTCAGGAAGACGACTTAGAGGACTTGCAGACTGAGGGGTGCCCGCTATCAATACGCGAAGCGGAAGTCTTAATTTGCATCGCTATGGGAGTACATACGAAGGGAATCGCCTACGATTTGGAGATCAGCCCTAAAACAGTTGAAACCCATCGTCGTCGAATCACCCAAAAATTAGGCATCGATGATACGGCTGGCTTGACCCGCTATGCTATTCGTCAAGGTATGATTGAGCCCTGAGCTGGTCTAAATAGGTCTGAGTCCAATGGCACTAAGATAAGCCGATTTGTATTAAAAATGAGTGGAAATGCAATCGACTAGAGGCGCGTAGCGCTGACCCATTGATAGCCATGGTTGACGAAGGAAGTGAGGAGGCCGTGGTCCCGGCGGATTCCGCCTCTGAGCCGCGTAGCGGCGACACCCTAGGATATAAACTGCGCGGGGCTAAATTCTGCGCATCGGTTCGAGCTTTCTTACAATCTAATGCTTACCCCTCGTTGCCTCTTACGTCTGCACTAAACCCGGCGCTGCGGCCGCTTCGCGGCCTTGCACACGGGCTACCATATCCCGCCCACTTTGGGGCGAATTCCCACGATGTAACATGGCACAAAAAAATACGCTGGACCGCTTAACTAAGTGCCATTGAGGTCTGAGTCGTGCTTACATTCTACGCTGAAAGTACCTTTTGCAGAACAGCATCCTGCTTGAAAACAAGTTGCAACCTTGCACCAGCCGCATCTAAAAAAAGTAGCGCACGTACATCATGAAAGATCGGCATCCACCTCTGGTTTGAGTTGCTGCAGAGCTTGCCCAGCTTTCAGGTCGACCGAACGCACATGCAGGTCGCGCTGCGGGAAGGCAATTTCAATTCCGGCTTCATTAAATTCTTTATTGATGAGCGTGTGCAGCGAATCCGTGATGACCGGACGGATCTCAACATCCCCGATAAACGCACGAACCGTCAAGTTGAGAGACGACTCACCAAACTCACCAAAAATCACCTGAACCTCCGGCTTATCCAAGACCTTAGGATGCTTTTTGCAAATCGAGTAGATGATCGATTTTGCCTGCTCGACATCCGATCCATAGGCAATTCCAACCACGAATTCGATTCGGTTAATCGCATCACTCAAGGTCCAGTTGACCAAGCGACCGGTAATGAAATCCTTATTTGGAATCACATATTCTTTGCGATCCCGATTAATAATCGTCGTGGCCCGAGTTTGGATTTTGGTTACGTGACCCGTAAACTCATCCACGGTAATGAAATCACCAATCCGCATCGGCCGTTCGAACATGAGAATGATACCCGCAACAAAATTTGCAAAAATTTCCTGCAAGCCAAAGGCCAGTCCGAAGGTTAGCGCGGTTGCTAACCATTGCACGCTGCTCCAACTAATCGAGAGGGAGCGGAAGGCCAAAACAACCCCGATCACCACGATGAGATAACTCGTGATCGCCTTGATCGCGAATCGAAAGGATCGATCCACCGGCAGGGAGCTTAGGAACAAAATCTCCATAGCGCTGGGCAGACTTCGGGCAAGCACCCATGTAACGGTGGTGATAATCATAAACAACAGGAGATCCCGAATCGTCACCTGCCTTACGGGTTCACTATTCTTGACGCTGCTCCCCTGCCCTTCTGATGTCGCAGTGCCCGGCAGAAGGCTTGTCGCGGTGCTGGTTTCGGCCTCCACCGCTGCGGCATCACCCCCATTCTCAACCACATGACTCGACCAAACCGTGTAGTTATCTAACTCCTTCAGAGCCGGCAGCACATCGATCCAAATGAGCCACATCCCAATTCCCCAAACCAAAATCAGACTGATTGAAATCAACTTCTGGACTTGAATCACGTTCCCAGCGATTTCATCCGCCTCTATTTCCGTTTGCACGTTGAACGTTTCAACAGGTGCGGGTGCAGTTTCTACCGGGAGGGTTTCACCACGTTTAGCGGCCTCCTCTCTCGCCTTGGCTTTTTCTTTTAATGCGGCCCGATGCGCTTGGATTTCCACCTCTCGCTTGCGGCGAGCCGCGAGAATAAAGGATCGTCGCTTTCGAACCAAAACCAAGCGACGAGTCATCGCCCGAAGGGTTTCCACCAGAACGGCGAAGGCGAAAGAAAAATACGCACACTCAGCCAAATTCAGTGCGGTGTAGTAATACCCACAGATCGCTAGCAACGCTAAAGACAGCGGGACTACGAGAATAAACCCAGTCCAGAGAGCAGAGGTTTGATTCGCCCAGGTCTGCCGATTCGACTTTAAGTACTCACTGAAAACACCGTCATTTCGATTGAAGGTTCGATAAAGAAAATACGCGGCGAACAATAATCCCACGACAAAAAATACGCGCTCTAATAAATCAACGCGGTGCGTATGATTGAGCTGTAAAAGTAAACAGACCACGAAGACAAGAACCGCTCCCGGCCAAACCACCCAATCTAAATTCCGCTTCAATCTCGAGACACTTACCAAGGACCAATCAAAGTGCATATTCCCCAACCCTTTGCGACGGCAGATGACACGAAGCGCTTCAAATGGCAGAGCAAACAAGGCTGCCGCGATCAAGGATCGCCCCACTGCGACAAACAGCGTACTGGCACCAAATGGTGCATTCAGCATGACCAAACCAAGCAGGAAAGGGGTCAACGGAAGGGTCAAGGCAAACAGCATCGAAAGTAAAAAGGCGCGGGCAGTTGGCCAAAACGACTCACATGACCCACGCGCCGCAACCTCGCCAAGCCGGTCAATTTCCGACCGCAAACGCTTCCGACGAAAAAGTAAGAAAACGTATAGTAACGCCCCAAGGCCGATCGGAACCGGTCGAGATATCACGACCTGCACCATTTCTTTTCCCGCTTTCAACCACGCCGTAGATGAAAATGCGACCTCGTCACCTTCATCGAATTCAAGCTGGCTGAACAAAAGCTTATTGCTTCGAATCCACAAAATCCGCTCGTTGATGTATTCGCTAAAGCGCTTGACGATTTCAGACTTACTCCGAGTGCTACTTTGAATATCCAGCAGGCTGTCGGAGTAGCGGGTAAGACTGGCTCGGGTTGCTTTTAATATTCCCAACCTCTCTTCGATGAGCTCTTTGATTGGGGCTTCGAGTTCGGCCCAGACCGCTTGGCGCTGCTCGCCATAGGCCTCAACAATTTCGCTGCGAATCATCTCAGGAGAAAGCTCCTTCTGGCGATGATCAATGTCAAAAATATCGTACTGCAGTTCTTCAATAATCGACGCGGTTTTAAGCATCTCCCGGTGCTCACTCATCATCAGTGCCAACTCACCTTTACGCGTTCTTAACATCGCGCCAACCGAACCGGTCAAGCCGATGGCCGAAACCCGACCCTTGGTTTCGAGGAATTTTTTCTCCAACGATTCGACTCTCTGCTTAAGCTTGTCTGCCTTCGCTTTAATCTGGAGGGAATTTTGCTCTAGCTCCAAATTTCGCTTCGCCATTTCTGTATTAAGCGCATAGCTGCTGGCTAAAAAACGTATCGCTTGGGTAGACACTTGAATTTTGGCCTCTTTTAACACAGCCGCGTTGGCTAGCTGACTCGCCATCCTCTGTCGCTTGCTCGCGAGAACCGCTTCGAGTTTCTGAAGCGTCGCTTCCTCTCGCTTTAACTTTAGCTCGATGAAATCGTATTGCTTTTTTAACACGCTCTCCCGCTCCTCCGCCTCGTCTCTGGCCAGAAGAGCCTCTAATAAGGCTTTTTCAGCTTCAGCGGCTAACACTTCAGATTCGAATCGAAGTCCACTCGCCTCCACTAAAAGAGTGGCATCACCTTCCGTCGATTTAAGCTGCGCTTTTGCATCCGCAATACGTTTGTCAATTGTGTCCAACTGCGTCCGGTAATTTTGCCTCCGGGCAATTCGCTTTAGCCCTTCGGCCGCATTAACCTCGAGTTTCTTTTTAAGTTCGACCACGTGGTCACGAGAAAGCTTGGCCTTCGCATCCAACGACTCCATGGTCGCATTTGGATCGATCGGGCTAACCGGCTCTGCGCTCAACGCCTCGAGATCCAACCTGTACTGACGTCCAGTTTGGTCCGCAGCTTGCGTCGCGGCCGCTGCTTCAGCCGCTTTTTTTATGAACGATTGTCGAGCCCCTTCGTTCGCCTGCACCGCCGCCACCAATCCATCGATTTGAGCTTTAGTGGCCGCGTCAAGATTCGGGTCCGCCTCGACCCGACCTTGGATATTGAGAGCTTGATCCGCCAGCGTCGCAGATAAATCCTGTACCCCAAATGCGGAGAGATAAAAAAGCATCGAGATCAAAAAAACAGGATAACAAAACCGAGGAAGCCTGACGACTGAACGCCGGCATAGAAGCAGTGTGAATATAGCTGAAATAGTCATTTAAATAGAATGGTAAAAACCAGATAGGCATGAAGACGAAGCGAACAAAAGACTGAACCGCCCAAATAGGGTTCGCCATCCTATTGCTGGGAGCAGGCACTCCTTCAGCGCTTTAAACCGGAAGTAACAAAGTCCGTTCGTACTCTTCAGGCGTGTGAACGAGTTCAATCCCGTGTGAGACGAGTTCCTTGTAGCGGATGGCATAATCCTCGGCCGCTCCCATGCGAGCTGCCGCGCGGATCGGTTCGGTTACCTGAAAAAATGACGGCACGAAAAGCCATCCTCGAAATGAAAGTCGTATGCGGGTAATCCTATTGGAGTGGTTGCGACCCAGACCGTCTCCTCGAGCTGGACCATATTCGGAAACTTCATCGCCCTACCCAAATCCAAGGAGCTCCCGCAGGCGGGTAGCAACTTCATCGCGCTTGATAACGCTTGAGGCGACATCGAGAGTGAGGGCCTCCCATTCGGGTGAATCGGGGGTTGTTTCTATTTGGTTAAGCTTCAGGAAAACAATGCACGAAGCGAGAGCCGTGCGTTTGTTCCCATCAATAAAGGGATGGTTCGAGCAGAGGTAAAATAGATACGCGGCGGCAACCTCAATGAGATCTTTGAACACAGAGGTTCCCCCGTAGGATGCTTGAGTTGCACCGAGGGCTGACTCGAGAAGTTCCACAGAACGAATACCAGGCGAGCCTCCAAAATGATGAATGGACTGCTTGTGTATCGCTAAAACATTTTCAACCGACAAATGATAAGCTTGAGAAATGGGTTTCATTGGGCCAATTTATTCAGGGTATCCGAATATTCTTTCATGGTCTGATCGATGGCGGCTTTAACCTCTTCCTCAGACGGAATATCACGGATCGGCGAAATCGTGATGGTACCCCCAGAGTGGATCTCAATGTTCACCTGATCGCCGACGTCTAACTTTGCGAGCTGGAGAAGGGCGGAGTCGAGGATGATGCCTTTAGAGTTTCCGATTTTGCTGATGGTCTTGATCATAATGTATAACATTGTATTACACCGGCGAAATGTCAACAAATTCAGCTTAACGCCTTTGATAGAGCCTGTCCTAAAATCCTATTTTGAATATGTTGCGGTGGCCACATCGAGCCTGAAGGGCTCACTCAACACAGCCCGGGGCCACGCCCTGGGTTTGAGGTATCTAAACATCGTAGCGCTGACAGCGCGATTTAACCTGGATGAACAAATAAACCCGTACCGTTGGTGCTCAACATCTAAGGCAAGCGATTTCAGGACAAACTAACGGAGCCAAACACGAAATAGTAGGTTCGGTTTCAGGAGCTTGGAGGGCTAGGGCATTGCGCGGTATCGCGCCTGATTGACCAGAATTATTTCAGGCATGTGGATACCGGATACGATTCAGGTTTTCCCTGATAGAGACTCTTTCCAGATCTGCTAGTGTTAATCTTCAACTTAAGACTAACCACCTAAAAGAAATGAAGACATCTAATAATACCTCCACAATACCATTCACAATCGCAAACACGAGCGGCGACGCATCGGATTTCATTCGTGCGTATATGGGGCAGCAACTACTACGGATCGAAACTCGGCGCCCAGAAGTCTCCTCGGTTCATGTTCATATTAGCAAGTTAGAAGGTCCCGGATTGTATCAGATCCGCATGGAAGCAAAAATGCCTCACCATGGCCCTTTCATTGTCAATCGAGAAGGTGAGCGCATTAGAACACTGCTCGACGATGCCTTTCAGCTTTTAGAGCGGCAGCAAAAGCGCCTCAAAACGGCTCACTTAAAGGCTCGTAAGAACAAGTTATCGATGAGCGGCCTGACCACAGTCTAACGGATCTGCTAACCGGATCAACAGAGCGCACCAAGGGTTTCTTTGGTGCGCTTTTTTTTAACCATGAAGGCTCACTTTTGGACGGACGGACGGATGGATGGATGGACAGGCCCGAAGGGTCGTGTCATTATAGCCCATGTCGCAGCCGTGGATTCATGGTCCAGTTCATTGCGGCCTGAAAGGTCGCATCACCGAGTCCGCATACCCCCGGGCGTTGCCCGGGGCTATAATAACCAGACCCTTCGGGCCTGCAAACAACGCGGAGGCTCGCCGGGTTCTGCGGACCTCGCGAGTGGGACCGGGCGCAAGCTTTTGTTGAGCGGTTTTATAGCCGTGGAGTCGATTTTTACGAAGCGGCAACTGTGTTTTCAAGGACGATTTGTCCGGGCGGATGGACGGGCCCGAAGGGTCGAGTCATTATAGCCCATGGCGCAGCCGTGGGTTCATGGTCCAGTTCATTGCGGCCTGAAAGGTCGCGTCATGTTTGCGCTGAATATGACGCGACCTTTCAGGCCCGCAGAGTCGAGTCCGAATACCCCGGGCGTTGCCCGGGGCTATAATGACCAGACCCTTCGGGCCTGCAAAAAACACGGAGGCTCGTCGGGTTCTGCGGACCTCGCGAGTGGGAACTGGCGCAAGCATTTGTTGAGCGGTTTTATAGCCGCAGAGTCAACTTTTGCGGAACGGGAACTGTGTCTTCAACGACGATTTTTCCGGGCGGATGGACAGGCCCGAAGGGTCGAGTCATTATAGCCCATGGCGCAGCCGTGGGTTCATGGTCCAGTTCATTGCGGCCTGAAAGGTCGCGTCATGTTTGCGCTGAATATGACGCGACCTTTCAGGCCGTAATACCCGGTCCGAATACCCCGGGCTATAATAACCAGACCCTTCGGGCCTGCAAATAACACGGAGGCTCGCCGGGTTCTGCGGACCTCGCGAGTGGGAACTGGCGCAAGCATTTGTTGAGCGGTTTTATAGCCGCAGAGTCGACTTTTGCGGAGCGGGAACTGTGTTTTCAAGGACGATTTTTCCGGACGGATGGACAGGCCCGCAGGGTCGTGTCATTATAGCCCATGGCGCAGCCGTGGGTTCATGGTCCAGTTCATTGCGGCCTGAAAGGTCGTGTCATGTTTGCGCTGAATATGACGCGACCTTTCAGGCCGTAATACCGAGTTTGGATACCCCGGGCGCCGCCCGGGGCTGTAATGACCAGACCCTTCGGGCCTGCAAAAAACACGGAGGCTCGTCGGGTTCTGCGGACCTCGCGAGTGGGAACTGGCGCAAGCATTTGTTGAGCGGTTTTATAGCCGCAGAGTCGATTTTTACGAAGCGGCAACTGTGTTTTCAAGGATGATTTGTCCGGACGGATGGACAGGCCCGCAGGGTCGAGTCATTATAGCCCACGGCGAAGCCGTGGGTTGATGGTCCAAGTTATTGCGGCCTGAAAGGTCGCGTCATGTTTGCGCTGAATATGACGCGACCTTTCAGGCCGCAACACCGAGCCCGAATACCCCGGGCGTTGCCCGGGGCTATGATGACTAGACCCTTCGGGCCTGCAAACAACGCGGAGGCTCGCCGGGTTCTGCGGACCTCGCGAGTGGGAACTGGCGCAAGCTTTTGTTGAGCGGTTTTATAGCCGTGGAGTCGATTTTTACGAAGCGGCAACTGTGTTTTCAAGGACGATTTGTCCGGGCGGATGGACAGGCCCGAAGGGTCGAGTCATTATAGCCCATGGCGCAGCCGTGGGTTCATGGTCCAGTTCATTGCGGCCTGAAAGGTCGCGTCATGTTTGCGCTGAATATGACGCGACCTTTCAGGCCGTAATACCCGGTCCGAATACCCCGGGCTATAATAACCAGACCCTTCGGGCCTGCAAATAACACGGAGGCTCGCCGGGTTCTGCGGACCTCGCGAGTGGGAACTGGCGCAAGCATTTGTTGAGCGGTTTTATAGCCGCAGAGTCGACTTTTGCGGAGCGGGAACTGTGTTTTCAAGGACGATTTTTCCGGACGGATGGACAGGCCCGCAGGGTCGTGTCATTATAGCCCATGGCGCAGCCGTGGGTTCATGGTCCAGTTCATTGCGGCCTGAAAGGTCGTGTCATGTTTGCGCTGAATATGACGCGACCTTTGAGGCCGCAACATCGAGTTCGAATACCCCGGGCGCCGCCCGGGGCTATAATGACCAGACCCTTCGGGCCTGCATACAACGCTATCTCAGTATTTGTCCTACGACTGGAACCCAAGAAAACCATTTTTGAAAGAATCTAACAGCCTCTGGGTCTTGCTGAATTGCACGTAGCACATGACTTCCTATTGCGCCACCTCCAAGGGCATAATACCCTACGGAGTAACCACCAATAGCGACTAAACCCAATGCGGCACCGCCTATGGAAACACCACCAATCGCTGCGCCTCCTACCGATAGTAAGCCAACCGACAAGCCTCCTAGCGACACTACACCAACGGCAAGCCCTCCTATAGCAATGAAACCCCTCGCTACACCTCCGAATGCAATAACACCCGTCGCTAGATCACCGATTGCAATTATGCCCTTGGCATGGCCACGCATCTCTCCGCGATCTAAGTCTCCGCCCAGAGCGATATGATAAAGCGGGTAACCACAAATCACAGTGGAGGAAGACTTTCGTATCGATGATGGCGAGCTCATTTTAGGATAATGGTGTTGGCTCGCCGGATTCCCGATCGAAGTGAGTGGAGCCCGGCGCAACCGTTTGTTGAAGGGTAGTGTAGCCGTGGAGTCGACTTTTGCGAAGCGGGAACTTTGTTTTCTGCATCGTATTTTCCGTTGTGCGGGCGGGGTCAAAATACTCCGCCCCCAAATTCTTCTTAAAGGAACAGGCCAGCCCCTTGGATTTCTAAGCTCGGGGTTGAGACCGAGGCTGGGGAATACATCACATGAAACCTGCTCTCTTGACCTTGACCTTGACCTTGACCTTGACCTTGACCTTGACCAGATCTCGCCATGAAAATTTCGCTAAAGAAACGCAAAGGCAATTCTTACCCACCCCTGATATAAGGATGCCGACGGGGACGTCGGCGCTCCCAGGCTCCTCGTCCGCTCATCACCGCCCGTTAAGAAATACGAACTATCGTCGGCAAGAACTGACGGTGTACCAAAAGAGGGCTTTAGCCCGTAACTCGTATTGTAGTTGGATGCATCCGAAAGGGTCGGAATATGCGTGCCTTATCGTAAATTTCTATGATTTCGGGCCCCGAATATGTGGGGTCGGGCTAAAGCCCTTGAATGATAAACCGTCGGTTCCCGACGTGGATGTATCGACCGATTTTACGGGGGTTGAAACCCCCGCCTATATTTAAACCGTCGGTTCCCGACGACTGCTTCCTGACGACTGGTTCCCGACGACTGGTTCCCGACGACTGGTTCCCGACAACTGGTTCCCGATTAACGCTTCACGTCGACCGCTTCACGACGACCGCTTCCTAAAGACTGGTTCCCGACGACTGGTTCCCGACGACTGGTTCCCGACGACTGGTTTCCGACAACTGGTTCCCGACGACTGGTTCCCG
>Ga0209187_1000883_pt1 | contig 42139 bp, 35 predicted proteins | sample BantaG_FD_187430 | JGI IMG/M metagenome (GOLD analysis project Ga0209187, IMG submission 187430) | Marine algal microbial communities from Bantry Bay, Ireland - BantryBay_4 metaG (SPAdes) (version 2) | ecosystem: Host-associated > Algae > Red algae > Unclassified | place: Bantry Bay, Ireland...
TCAGGGTGTTTTGATCTAACTGCGTGTGCTGGTTCGAGAGACAGTTACTGTCTCTCGAACCAGCACACGCAAATTCGAGGTTAATAATGGCCGTATCAACTGCCCCTAAAAAGCTGTGGTTTGGCATGACCACTTCGGAGCGACGAAATTTTTTTACAGGGCTTACTTTTATCTCACCATGGCTGCTTGGCTTTTCTCTGTGGACACTCTATCCGCTTATTTCATCGCTTCGTTTTAGTTTGACACGCTACGATCTGCTGCGCGATCCGGTCTTTATTGGTCTGCGCAACTATGTCGAAATTTTTACAGAAGATCCTCTCTTTGGCACCGTCACCTATAATACACTCTACTATGTGGGGCTAAGCGCACCGCTTGGTGTTGCATCTGCCTTCCTGTTGGCGATATTGCTTAACACAGAAATTCGCGGTCGTTCGGCATGGCGCGCTATCTTTTTCTTTCCAGCAATTATTCCGGCCTTTGTAACGGCGATGGTCTGGCAGTTTTTGCTCAACGTACAATATGGTGCAATTAATGGCGCATTACAGGCAATCGGATTGCCCATTATTCCCTTCATTGCAAACCCCGCCCTTGCCAAGCCTACCCTAATTATGATCCACCTATGGGCGCAGGGCAACGCCATGGTCATCTTTCTGGCAACATTGCAGGATGTGCCCCGCTCGCTTTATGAAGCCGCCACGGTTGATGGGGCCGGTGCATGGCAAAAATTTAAGAACATCACCGTTCCCATGTGTACGCCGGTGATCCTCTTCAATATGGTCATAGCCCTCATCTATGGTTTCCAGAACTTTACATTGCCTTGGCTCTTAACACAGGGCGGGCCGAATTCATCGACAGAGCTTTATACGCTCTTCCTCTACCGCAATGCATTTGAATATCTGCGTATGGGGAAGGCATCTGCATTGGCTTGGATTCTCTTTGTTGTTATTGTCATCTTTACGATTATTCTTTTCCGAACATCTGAGCGCTGGGTTTTCTATGGCAGTGGTGACGAGTAGAGCGCTGGTTCCAGATAAATTGTTTTTCAGAATGACCTAAAACAACAGGTTCCCCAATTTAGGGCTTTTCGATTTACGGCAATAAGGAGTAGCTATACATGTCAGTTCAAGCCACATCCACACCACAAACTGTATCTGCGACCGAGCAGACGCTGCGGAAGGCACCGCGTTGGACCATTGCTTCTGTGTTCGGTACGATTCTGAAATATTTATTGTTGACCGCTCTTGCTTTTAGCTTTCTATTGCCAATGTTCTGGATGGCATCCTCTGCGGTCAAGGACGATGCTCAGGTTTATACCGTACCGCCAGTTTGGTTTCCAAATCCTGCTTATCCAGAGAACTTTATTAATGCGTGGGCTACTCATGACTTTAATTTGTACGCATTTAATACGGTTTTTCGCTATGCGCTGCCTGTGACTATTGGCGTTACGCTCTCCTCGGCATTTGTTGCTTACGGTTTTTCTCGCATCCAGTGGAAAGGCCGCAATATATTCTTTTTTGTTTGCTTAGCGACAATGATGGTGCCGTTTCAAGTGACGATGGTGCCACTTTTTATCATCTTCAAAAATTTCGGTTGGGTCAACACATTTCTGCCCCTTGTAGTACCAGCTTTCTTTGGGGCTCCCTACTTCATCTTTATGCTGCGGCAATTCTTTATGGGGATCCCCACAGAGTTGTCGGATGCTGCGCGTATTGATGGTGCAAACGAGTTTATAACCATGTGGCGCATCATTTTGCCGCTTACCAAGCCCGCCCTAATGGTGGTAGCACTTTTTACCTTTATGAACACTTGGAATGAATATCTTGGTCCCCTTATTTACTTGCGCCGCGAAGAACAATATGTGCTTGCTTTGGGGTTAGAGTCGCTGCGCCGTACGATTGCCTCTATTGCCAATGTCGCATTGGCCTATCCTTATCTGATGGCCGTCAGCACCATTATTACAGTCCCAATTCTGATCGCGTTCTTCTTGACTCAACGTACCTTTATTGAGGGAATTTCACTGACAGGGTTGAAAGGATAGCATATCGTCAATATTTATATTTTTATGGGTCTACCCGTAGACAACGTATTGACCTCACCCTAGCCCTCTCCACAGGAGAGGGCTAGGGTGAGGTCAATACATGCACCAACTCGAAAATTGCGCCTCTGCCCAAAAACGTACAAAGTCGAGCTAAGAAACCAGAGCGACGCACACGAGTTATGACCATGCAATGTAAACCCGTCGGGTATCGCAATACAACTGCTTCGCAAGCACTAGATCTCGCTAGAGCGACCGACTGTTTGAGTTTGCACCTATGATATGAGCCCCTACATGAAATATCCTCATGCCATTGCCTGTCGGCGCCTCTTATGACCCAAACCATCCGCATTGGCTCCCAGATATTGCCGCACGATCCCTTTTGGGTGCAGGTGCGCGAAGCCGCAGAACAGCGCGCCCGCGAACTACAGATAACATTGGTCCCGCTTGCCACCGATCTCCTCCCACTTTCAGGTGAAATTCAAGTTCAGCTAATCGAAGAATTTTTGGCGCGTGAATTAGATGCACTGATTATTAGCAATATTTCGGATCATTTGGCGCTGCACGTTCTCCAGTCGGGGCTGCCATTGGTTGCAAATATTGAGCGCGAGCTAACCCATCCGCTGCTGATTTCGCCATCTGGACTGTATGATGCTGCGCAATTGGCAGGTCAATTTTTGGCAGAGCAACTTTCAGCCAAAGGACGCGTATTGCTTGTTGGAGGTATGGTGGAGAGCGTTGATTCTGCTTCGACACGTATCCGTGGCTTTACCGATCTGATGCAGAGTTTCCCAGAAATTTCTATCCATCATGTGCAAACGCGCTGGCGCTATGAGCAAGCCTGTGCAGAGATGCAGATTGCTGTTGCGGACGATAGCACGCTTGCAGAGATGGATCCATTTGATGGTGTCTTTGGGCTATCGGATTCGATTGCGCTGGCGGTACGCGATGTGGGCCAAGAGCTTGGGCTAACAAATGAACGCACGCAAATTGTGGGGTTAAATGGCGATCCGCTGGCGCTTTCGGCAATTTTGGATGGCTCGCTTGCAGCAACGGTGGAGACATCTGCCGTGGATTTGGGGCGCAAGATGGTGGAGTACGCGTATGCTGCTGCGCTAGGCAAACCGATGCCCAGTCATTTTAACTACCGTACTTCGCTGGTTACTTCGGAAAATGTGGCTGAGGTTGCTATACAAAAGTTGATAGCTATCGCAAGTTTGCCCACTCGGCTTGTGGATGTAAATCGGCGTCAGGAGCAGCAGCGTCTACGGCAGATGGAGACAACGCTGGAGATCAATCGACGGATTGGGCTTTTTTTGGATTGGCCGGAGCTGTCGCATGGTTTGGCAGAGCTCATCCGCGTGAACTACGAGTATGATGATGTACAAATATTTCTGTGGCACGAGGAGACGCAATCGCTGATCTTAAATCATTCTGATTCGGATTTTGATATTTCTATGCTGCCCGCCGATGCACTAACTATTGACGCTGAGCATGGTGAGGACATTATGAATGGCATCTCTCTTGCCGTTGCAGAGTCGGGCGTTTTGGGGCAAGCGCTGCTGCGCAATCAGCCGATCTATTTGCCCGATACGCGCAATAGTCAACGCTTTATGCCGGATCTATCTTGGCCCAATACGCGATCGCGCGTGGTGCTGCCTATCCGCTTGGGGCAGACAATGATGGGCGTGCTGGATCTGCATAGCAAGCATGTGACGCAGCATGCACAGATTCAGCTAGACGCGCTGCAAACATTAGCGGATCAGGTTGGTGTGGCGATCCGAAATATGCAACTGTACGCTGCGGCTCGAATGGCTGGTGCGAAGGGAGACAAACGGAAAGGAATGATGGCTGGTTCGGGCCGAGATTTAGCATGTCTTAATCAGCAGAACGTGGATTCTATTCTGGAAAATGATCAACTTGTGCAGCAGATTGTGGCTTATATTCATGCGAATTATGCTGTGGCGATTACGCGTCAGCAAATTGCCGATTCGGTTGGTGTGAGTGCGGATTATGTTACGCGCGTCTTTCGCAAGAGGATAGGCTGCTCGCCTTGGAAGTATTTGCTTCAGTATCGAATTTCTCGCGCAACAGAGCTGCTTGAGGCGTCCTCTCTTGCCGTGACAGAGGTTGGGGCTAGCGTTGGATTTAATGATCCAACGTACTTTAGCCGCTCTTTTCGTAAAGAGATTGGTCTGTCGCCTTTGAAATATCGCAAAAAGCACAGGGCGCGTGCCTTGAACGAGTGATGCTACTAGTGGATATATATTTACTCCTGCTTCTGTCAGATTTGGTGAGTAAAAAAGTTTCTGGCCAAATTTTCAAAGTACCCACCAAATTCGACAGAACAACCTTTGTTCTATGGTCAGCCTTTTCAAAAAAGAAATAATCGAGTAGAATTGATTTAATATAGTACTGCGTACTAGAAGGAACTCTGGTGCGGAAACTATGGTGCAGGATAGGTCAAAAATGGTACTGAATACTTCAAGAAAACAGCTGCTTAATGCAGTATTCTTTGATGAAAATAGTGATCTTTTGAGTGATATCGATCTGCTTAGATGGGTAGATTTTACTTGATAGATAGATATTGTTTTGCCCAACCCCTTCCCTTTTGTAACGAACCAAAATACGTATTAAGATAAAAATTCATCCGCTGCAGTGCAAGATTCTTGGCTTAGCGACGGGTCTTGCATTTTAAATTGTAGACCCACTACGATAACTATTTCGATAAGCATCTGACAAGGTAAGCATCTAGTTCCCCTTGGTTTGATATTAGCCAGATATTATTATGGCTTACTCAACTGGCGGAGGGCTAAACGGTTATTTGATAAGTATGTCCGGCTTATTTGAATAGTCCCTAATTTTATACACGGTAGAAAACTCCTTATGAGCAATATTGCAATTGATGCAAAGTCATCTCGACCTAACTGGTTAAAGCCATGGCTCAAAACTGAAACGATGGTTGCGTGGCTTTTTCTATTGCCGAGCTTGATTGGTTTTATCGCCTTTTACGCTGTTCCTGCCGTGCGTGGCCTGATGTTGAGTTTTACCGATGGGAATCTGTTTCGCGGTCCGCAAGGCGTGGGGTTGGAAAATTATCAGAATTTGCTGCAAGATGATGCGTTTTGGAATTCGTTGCGCGTGACGATGGCCTATGTGCTGCTTAATATTCCGATTCAGACACTGATTGCGATAGTTGTTGCAGTGATGATGGATCGGGTGACAAAGTCGACGCTGGTACGCGGAATCATTTTGCTGCCATGGTTGATGCCAAATGTGATAGTGGGTCTACTGTGGCTGTGGCTGCTTGATCCAACGCTTGGGTTGGTCAATGTTGGCTTAGAGTCGATTGGGTTGGATTCGATACCATTTTTGGGCCAAACGTCGACCGCTATTGCGACAATTGCAGGGATTAATATATGGCGGCATATGGGGTATACGGCACTGCTGATTTTTGCCGGTATTCAGACGATTCCGGCATCGGTTTATGAAGCAGGTGCAATTGACGGTGCTTCTGAGTCCCGCATGTTTTTCCAAATCACCATTCCACTTTTGCGCCCCGTATTAATCTTTGTGCTCGTTACTTCGGTGATTGGCTCTTTCCAGATTTTTGATACGGTTGCGATTACAACGCAGGGTGGCCCGATTGACGCGACAAAGGTGATGAATTGGCTTATTTATGAGCGTGCATTTGTGCGCTTTGATTTAGGATATGCGACCACTATTTCGATTGCGCTCTTCCTGATTTTGATTGTTGTGAGCTTTGCACAAATGTGGATTATGCGAGCAGATGAGAGCGATCTGTAATTGAACGAACAGGATATCAAAAAACTATGACAACGACCTATGTAACAGAAGGTAAAAGCAGCATAAATTGGGGACGCATTTTTATGTGGGCGCTGCTGATCGTTTATCTCTTTATTACGATCTTCCCTTTCTGGTGGGTGTTGCGTACCGCTTGGACAACACCTAGTTTAGTCTATACAGATGCGGAATCCCTTTTGCCGGTGGGGTTCACGTGGAATAATTTTCTGCGTGTACTCGGCTTCCTAAGTACGGATGAGGCGGTTGCGGCTGGCGGATCTGGTCAGACGATTAATTTTTTCCTCTTTTTACGTAATTCGTTTATCTTCGCGTCTACGATCGCCGTTGCACAAACTTTCTTTAGCGCGTTGGCGGCATATGCATTTGCTCGCCTAAAATTTCCTCTGCGCGATACGATTTTTACAATCTATATTGCGGCGCTGATGGTTCCACCTATTGTTACGCTGATCCCAAATTTTATTCTCATGCGTCAGCTAGAGCTGCTGGATACATTTGTGGGGATGGTTGCTCCGTTCTTTTTCATGACCCCGTTTGCGGTCTTTTTCTTGCGGCAATTTTTTCTGGGGGTTAATCATGAAATTGAAGAGGCGGCGAAGATGGACAATGCCGGAATTTTTACAATTTTCTGGCGCATTATTTTGCCCATCAGCCGCCCACCGCTGGTAACGCTGGCAATCATCACCTTTATTACAGCGTGGAACGAATATCTGTGGCCGCTGATTGTTGGTAAAGATGAAAGCGTGCGCGTGCTGACGGTTGCGCTGGGCATTTTCCGCTCGCAAACGCCGCAGGGCGCACCAGACTGGAGTGGCTTGATGGCTGGTACAACGCTGGCAATTATTCCAACAATAATAATTTTCATGGTTGTTGGACGCCAAGTGCTAGATTCAATTCAATTTACCGGCTTTAAATAAGCTAGCCATTTGTCGGAGAGATTCAAAAAAAGTTCCGTACTATATTTCAAATAATCTAGCTCTGACATTTTCTGCAACCACAGAAAATGTCAGAAGCCGTCTGAAAAGTCTATTGAAGTCGGAGAAAACATTCCGCAAAAGCGCTAAGAAAAGCATCGTTATCGATACGAATATTGACTGACGATTTTGCGGAATGCTTGATGTCAGCACGACCTTTTTGGGCAGAAATCTTAGAATCAGTAAAAACAGGAATAGGATAGAACTTTTTTAGGAGCTATATATTCTGGCTCATGTCCGGCATGCGATTGCAATTGTCTACATTCTTTAAGAGTAAATGGATAACTGTAATTTGCCGCCTATATGGGCCTGTATTTAGATTTTTATCTATGTATGTTTATTTAATTAAGGAGAATCATATGTTTCAACGACGATCATTTGTTTTTGCCGCGATGGCAATCATTACAAGTCTTGTGCTGGTTGCATGTCCGGCACCGACTGATGGTGGCGCGACTGGCGGTGATGACGGGAGCATGAGTGATGAGGCTGTCTCTTTGCGCTATATGTTATGGGATGCCAATCAGCTTCCTGCATATGAGCAGTGTGTGGCCGGTTTTATGGAGGAAAATCCTAATATTACGGTTGAGATCGAGCAGCTAGGTTGGGGCGATTATTGGGATGGTATTCAGACAGGCATGGTTGCAGGCAACGCACCAGACGTTTTCACAAATCACCTTGCCAAATATCCAGAGTTTGCCGTAAACGGCCAGCTTACTGATATTCAACCTTTTGTAGAACGAGATGGCGTTGATCTGGATATGTATCTGGAAGGTCTTGCTGATCTATGGGCACGAGATGGCGAACGCTTTGGCCTGCCCAAGGATTGGGATACCATTGCCGTGATCTATAACAAAGATATGCTGGCTGCTGCTGGTGTAACTGAAGAAGAATTGAACAACGCGGACTGGAACGCACAAGATGGCGGCAGCTTTGAAGAGATTGCTGCTAAGGTGACGCTTGATGCAAACGGCAATGATGCAACCAGCGCAGATTTTGACGCCGATAATGTAGAGCAGTATGGCTTGGCACTGGATTATGCTGGTGCCGATGCATATGGTCAGGTGCAGTGGAGTTCATTCGCTGTGAGCAATGGTTGGTCGTTTAATGATGGTCTATATGACACCAAGTATTATTATGATGACGAAAAATTCATCGACACAATTGACTGGTACGCTGGACTATCGCTAGATAAAGGCATTGCTGCACCATTCGAAGAAGTTTCTAGCTTGGGATCAAGCACAATGTTTGCGTCTGGTAACGCGGCCATGACAACTGATGGTTCTTGGATGATCGGCTTCTATGGCGGAAACACCGAGTTCCCAGTTGGCTTTGCTCGCTTGCCCATCGGCCCCGAAGGTCGCAAGAGCATGTTTAATGGGTTGGCTGACTCAATCTGGATAGGCACCGACCATCCAGAAGAATCATGGCTACTGGTTAAGCATCTTGCTTCAGCAGAATGTGCCAATATTGTAGGCGACGCTGGCGTTGTCTTCCCGGCACAGGAAGAGGCAGTTATTCGTGCGCAGGAAGCATATGCATCACGCGACTTGGACATCTCTGCCTTCACAGAGCAAGCACTCGAAGAAAATGGTACATTCCTTTTTCCGGTTACTGACAATGCGTCAACCATTACCTCTATCATGGGCGAAGCAATGGACAAGATCTTTTTGGGTGAAGGTAGCGCAGAAGAAGTTCTTTCTACTGCAAGCGAAGAAGTCAACGCAACATTCCAATAAGCTATCGCTGCATCTTGAGATGTAGCACGGAGCTTTTTCGAAGAACGATAGGCTAAGTTTGACTGACGACTAAGGTTTTTACAAAGACGGATTGATTACGCGTTATCAGGTAATCAATCCGTCTTTATACTTATAGGCTCAGTCGTGGATGATTTTTTTAGCGAGAAATATGTTATCGGCCAGACATGTTTTAAAAAATGTTTGTTTGCTTCAATCAATTGCGCTATACTTGCCCAAAAAAGTTCCGTACCACGCTTTAAGATGCAAAAATGGGACGAGACTTTTTTGGGGAGCGATACTTCTGTATCTTGCAGGATGCAACGTTTTGCTGCCTTCCGATAGGCCAGAGATCGAAGCTGCTGCTGTTATAATAGAAGCAGAAGTTGATGGGCTGCACGTTATGCAGCAGCCATTCGCACAACCAGCCGCATGTACCACGCGGTTTGTGGCGCACGATTTAGCGCACGTGACGACAGTTGCAGCCGAGCCGATCAGCATGTTTGATGGTGCGGGATCTGGCGTAGCGGTGAATGATTTGGATAACGACGGCGATATCGATATTGTGCTGGCCAATTTGGCTGGACTCAACACAATCTTGTGGAACCAGGGCGAGTTACGCTTTACACAAGAGACGTTGAGCCACGGCAATTCGCGCGGCGTGACAACGGTGGATGTGGATGCAGATGGATGGTTCGATATTGTCTTCACAACGCCGCCAGGGTCAATTAGCTACTGGCGTAATTTAGCTGGAGATAGCGCTGGCTCCTATTTCGAACAGAAGACGCTTACGGGCGTACGTGAGCCTGCATATTCGATGAACTGGGCCGACTTTGATGCAGATGGCGATCTCGATTTGGTTACTGGCTCGTATGATGCAGCCCTAGAAAAGATGCTCGGCAGCTCATTTATGTTGAGTAACGGAGCAGGCATCTTTTTCTACGAAAATCAGACTCGGGTCAATCAAAATAGAGCCGAACAGCTTCCCTATTTTGTGGCAGATCGTTTGGCCGAGCGCGCTAATGCACTGGCGCTGCTAACTACTGATCTGAATGTCGATGGGAGAATTGACCTATTGGCTGGTAATGACTTTGTGCTTTATGATCAAGCATGGTATCAATCGGAAAATGGGTGGGTAGCCGCAGAGATCTTTGTGCAGACAACTCACAGCACTATGAGCTTTGATGTGGGCGATATCGACAATGATGGCTCCGTTGAACTTTTTGCTACGGACATGCAGCCGTATGCCGACGATGTCAATACGAAGGCCGCATGGCAGCCAATGTTAGAGATGATGACGCTAGGGACTGTGCCTGATGATCCACAAATTATGGAGAATGTTTTTCAAGTACGCAACGTAGAAAATCGGTTCGAAAATCGCGCCGCTGCCGTCGGTGTCGATGCCACGGGATGGAGTTGGTCGGCTAAATTTGGCGACTTAGACAACGACGGGTTTCTCGATATTTATGTTGTGAACGGCATGATCTCCAACGAACTATTTCGGCATCTACCCAATAGTGAACTTGTCGAAGAAAATCAGGCTTTACGTAACGTTCGTGTTCGAGACAGCGGTAGCAATAGACGATTCGATCCTGCACTCACTTGGGGCCTAAACGGTAAACGAAGCGGGCGTGGGATGAGTATGGCGGACTTTGATAACGATGGCGATCTTGACATTGTCGTGAACAATTTGTTAAGCGCGGCGCAGCTCTTCGAAAATCAGCTTTGTGGCGGCTCGTCGCTTGAGATCGACCTTCTCTGGCCCGCCAGCCAAAACAGGCGCGCAATCGGCGCACAGCTGTTCGTACAGACCGACGAAGGACGCTATATGCGTACCGTTCAGGCTGCTAGCGGATATCTATCGGGCGATGCAGCCCGGATTCATTTTGGTTTCCCCTCAGGTACGTTGATCCAACAAATTGAGATCCGCTGGCCAGATGGCGTGCAATCAATCATTAGAAACATTGCTTCAAATCAGCTTGTTCGCATAACGCGATAATCGATTTAATTTATTTTTCTAGTTCTGTCAGATTTGGTAGGAAGTAGCAAAAATTCTTCGTTGACAACGTTAGACCCCCTCTTAACCTCCCCCAAACGTGGGGAGAAATTGATCTGGGACGCAAAATCTGGTCGAACAACTTGCAAAATTGTGCATCCTGTAGCGGTCCCCTCTTTTACGGCCCCTCGGGAACCAGTGAAGCGGTTTGGAGGGGATAGGATGAGGTCAAGACGCTGCATACCAGACAACTGTGCCACAGCCCACCAATTCGGACAGAACCAGTTATTTTAGAGAGACTAGAATTATGACAAATCCAAAAATTACTTTTATTGGTGCTGGCAGCACTATCTTTGCCAAGAATTTGATAGGCGACGTGCTTAGCTATCCTGAATTGGAAAACGCGACAATTTCTCTGCATGATATTGACCAGACACGCTTAAATACATCCGAAATTGTCGCACAGCAGATTGCCTCCACGCTTGGCGTCGCGCCTACTATCGAAAAATCATTGGATCGGCGTGAAGCGTTGGATGGCGCAGATTACGCAATTTCAATGTTTCAGGTTGCTGGCTATAAGCCCGGCACAGTTGTTGACTTTGAGATCCCAAAGAAATATGGGCTACAGCAGACGATTGGTGACACACTGGGCGTTGGCGGCATCATGCGCGGGCTGCGCACAATCCCTGTGCTGCTCGAAATGTGTCACGACATGGAAGAGCTTTGTCCCGACGTAACCTTTCTGCAATATGTGAATCCTATGGCAATGAACTGCTGGGCCATTGATCGTGCCACGTCGATCAAAACAGTGGGGCTGTGTCATAGCGTACAGGGGACGGCCAAGCAGATGGCTGAGGATATTAACATTCCAATCGAAGAGATTAATTACGTCTGTGCGGGCATCAACCACATGGCCTTTTACCTGCGTTACGAGCGCCAAAACGGCAACGGAACCGAAGATCTATACCCCAAAATTAAAGCCGTGCTGGAAGAGGAGCGCGTGCCAGATTGGAATCGAACGCGCTACGAAATGTTCAAACGATTGGGCTACTTTGTCACAGAGTCGAGCGAACATTTTGCCGAGTATGTACCGTGGTTTATCAAGCGCGATCGCCCCGATCTACTCGAAGAATTCAACGTGCCGCTGGACGAATATCTGCGGCGCTGCGAAGTGCAAATTATGGGCTGGGATTTTATGCGCCGCAAATTAGAGAATCCAAACGATGATCTGACTAAAGAGTTTGCGATTGCCATGCGTAATGCGGGCGTGGCCGAAGATCACATGCAGCTCGTCGTGCATAATTTTGAGGAGCTAAACGAGGTCAAACGTAGCCACGAATATGGCTCGCAGATTATTCACAGCATGGAAACGGGCCAGCCGCGTGTGATCTACGGCAATGTGCCGAACGACGGATTAATTGATAATTTGCCCGATGGTTGCTGCGTTGAAGTGCCCTGTCTGGTGGACAAAAATGGTGTACAGCCTAGCGCAATTGGAGAGTTGCCACCCCATTTGGCCGCGCTCATGCAGACCAATATCAACGTGCAATCGCTCACCGTCGAAGCCGCATTAACGGGCAAGCGCGAGCATATATATCACGCCGCCATGCTCGATCCGCACACCGCTGCCGAACTCAGCCTAGACGAGATCTGGAGCTTAGTGGATGATCTGATCGAGGCGCACGGGGAGTGGTTGCCCGAATATCAGTAGTCTACGCCTAAATACGAAGAGAAATTTTCTATACTCAGATTGCTCAGATTGACTCAGATTTAGCCACAGGATGGCCTCGAAATGGGATCATGGCCGTCCTATTTCTAAAAATCTGAGTCAATCTGAGTGCAAAATCATTTTTTTCTATCTCTCTCTGACAGCTTTTTAGGAAGATCGAGTCCACTGAGTGGCCAAACTGAGCACAGATGGTGATTTTTCTAGAAGTAAATGGCTCTTGTTTTACAGCTTCGAACTAGCACCGCTAGTTATAAGAGTTGTGAGTATCGAAAGGTACACGCAGTTGAAGCAAGCGATATGGGTATGCACCGTGTGCGGCAGCGTCTCTGGTGAATAGAGGGTGATCTTCTGGTGTGGGGATATTGCGGTCAGGCCGCAGTTGGCGGTCGTTGGTCTTTTTGGGCACGGTTACTTTGCCGTCGACTGCCTCCATACCCCACCACCTCCAGTTGCGATTGCCATACTCCATTCGATCGGTGTCAAACCAGATCAAGAAACGCCGCGAGGCTGGCACGTTGATGATCAAGGGCCAAGAGTAAAGAGAGGGAACGACTGCGGTGGCCGAAAACCAGAGCGCCATTGCCGGCAGCGATAGGTTGCGCCATTTTACGTTCATTGTGTCCTTGGGATTATTTATCGGAATCTATCTGGATAGCGGACAAAACTGTACAGTCGATCTGCCTCTATTTCGAGAAAAATGCCTTCACCCCATGAGGTGGTGGAGGTGCCCATAATTTTTCGATGGATCTTATCCAATGGCGTAAAGCGCTCGTCCTGAGCAGGAATAGCTGTGGCATAGCCGTGAACAATCACCGCGATATCGTTGCCTATATAGTGACTGAGGCTAACGGCAGATTGCCTCTTGATGTGCTTGGCGCGCAGCGATTCTGCGACAGTTGGAATGTAAAAGCGGCCACGATAGAAGAGCGCGCAAATCGGCGCAGTTAGCGGCTTCCCTTTAGAGGTAACCGTGGAAAATACAACGGTTGGCATTCCCTGTAAATAGTCGACAAGCTGCTGTGCGTTGAGCGACTTTTCTGGCATTTCGAAGGAGCTGCGCAGAAAGGATCCGGCTCGGTTGATGCTTTGGTCGATGAGTTTCTGTAGCTGTTGCAGATCGCGTGACGTTTCTTTCATACTAGGCCGTTGGTTCTTCTTGATAATGCGGCACGCCAGCGGGAATAGTTTCCCATTTCGCTTTTGAACCGACAAAAATGTGCATACCGATTTCAATTTCTGGATCACCATTGATGCAGCCCAATGTGATGCCATGAACAGCGCCGTCATAGATGCCGCATAGGGTCGAGCCGCACGTTTTGCAGAATTGCAGGCCAAAGCCATGATTGCCAATGTATGAAGTTAGGTTCCTCTCTCCGGTCACCCACATAAATTCGTTTGGATCGACTAGCGCGTAGGCGGATGCTTGCGCGCTAAATGCTTTGCGGCAGCGCGAACAGTGGCAGGATCGCGCGTCACGTAGGTTGCCTTCGAGTTTGTATTTGATTGTGCCGCAAAAGCATTCACCCGTGATTGGCATGGACTTTTTCTCGTTTCTTTTTTGGTAGATGCAGAGCGAGCTGCATATGTGTATCAGTCGGCTGTAGCGAATACGAAGGGAGGAGCCCGCGTTCAAAAACCCGCAGGCCGTGAATGGGCCAAGAATAGATTCGTCTGCAAACCATTTTGTGGCCCATTCGCGACATACCCGTCCTGCAACTCACCCAACCGTGTGTACCTTTTGAGGCTCACTTCACCGTTTTGAATATCTGTTTTTTTAGAATAAGCTTATCCGTTACGCCTCAAATACAGTCTTCCCACCGACGACCGTACGCAGAACCTGAATGTCCTTAATGGTGGTTGGTTCGACTGTCAGAATGTCGTCCGACAGCACGGTTAGATCTGCTAGTTTGCCCACTTCGATGCTGCCTTTTGTGTCTTCCTCGAAGCTGCATAGGGCGGCGTGCGTTGTGAATGTCTTCAATGCCTCAAGGGGCGAGATCCGCTCGTCTGGCCCCAGTACGTCGCCAGAGCGGGTAAGGCGGTTGACTGCACAATGGATGGTAAAGAGCGGATCGATGGGCGTGATTGGATAGTCGGAGTGAGCCGAAAAGATCATTCCTTTTTCCAAAGAAGAGCCAAGTGGATTGAGGCGGGCGGCGCGTTCGGGACCGATGAAGATGTCTTTGTGGCGGTCGCCCCAGTAGTAGATGTGGTTGATAAAGTAGCTGGGGATGACGCCGAGGGCGATGATGCGCTCGATGTGGTTATAGGCAGGGTTGGCCATTTGGCAGTGAATGAGCATGTGGCGATTGTCTTCGCGGGGATGCTTTTCTTGGGCCAGTTCGAGCGCTTGCAGGATCGATTCGATGGCGGCATCGCCGTTGCCGTGAACGATAATGTGTTCGCCCGCAGCTTGCGCTTCGCAGAACATTTCGTTGAGTTGCTCTTGCGGGTAGATGAGCTCGCTGCGCCAGCCGGGCTTTTCGTGGTAGTCGTCGAGCAGCGCGCCGGTTAAGCCTTGAATCGAACCATCTTGGAACCATTTGACACCACCGATGCGGAAGTAGTTGGAGCCTTGGCCGCAACCGAAGCCGAGTTTTTTGTATTCGGGCCAAGCTTGCATGATGATGTTGCCGTAGACGCGGATATTAAGCTGGTCTGCATTATCGAGCTCGTTGAAGATCGAGATGAAGTTGGGCCCGCTGCTGGAGAGGCCGATGCCGCCGTCGTGGGTGCTGGTGAGACCGGTGGCGTTGTAGTCGGCAATTTTTTTGAGGAGCAGCTCTTTGATGCCGTCGCGGTCGGGGAGGGGCAGGAGTTTGCGGGCATCGAAGGCTGCGTTTTCGAGCAGCAGGCCGGTCGGTTCGCCCGCATCATCTTTGTGGATCTCGCCGCCAGAGGGGTTTGGCGTTGCGCTGGTGATCTCGGCAAGTTCGAGCGCCTTGCTGTTCATGTAGGCGAGGTGGCCGCTGACGTGCGAGATGAAGATGGGGTGCTCGGTGCTGACGGCGTCGAGATCTGCGTACGTGAGGTGGCGCATGTCGGCGATGCCAGTGTCGTCGTAGCCAAAGCCCATCACCCATTGACCGGGTTCCTTCTGCTTTGCCAATGCTTCGATCTGTGCCTGTACGTCTTCGATGCTTTGGCAGGTGACGCTGCTACAGTTGGCGTGCGCGCCCCAAAGCGATCCGGCGGTGATGTGGCTGTGCGAGTCGATCAGCCCCGGGATGACGGTCGCGCCGTTGAGGTCGATGATCTCGGGGGATCCGCCGCCAGAGTTTGCCGCCCAGCTTTCGGCGGCGGCGCGTGTGCCGACGACGCTGATGGTGTCGCCGCTAACGCCGATGGCTTCGGCAGTGGGCTTGTCTGGATCCATGGTGACGATGTTGGCGTTGACAAATATTTTTTGGGTGGTCATGAGTGAGTTTCCTTGGTATGGAATTGAACTTTGTTGGAGGTATATAAACCGAATGATAGTGCATCGGCGTATCTAGTGCAAGTGGGGTGGAGAGCTTTGCAATTGAGGTTATTCTGCGTATAAGCCAACTTGATAATCAAGCATGGTTTTTGTATTGACTTTTTTCAAAAGGTTGACATTGTACGGTATATTAACGTACTATGTCTATAGTCTATCTTTAGCAAGGGATATCATTATGCAGAGTACAAAAACAGCAAGACTGGAAACACGAATAACAGAAGAGCAAAAAGAGTTGTTTGCTCAAGCTGCGGCAATCGCTGGGTACAAGTCAGTCAACGAGTTCATCGTTACCAGCGCTCAGGCACATGCAATGAATCTGATACGTGACTATGAAGTGATGCAGCTATCTCGCAAGGGGAGCGTTGCATTCATCGAAGCGTTACTTGATGACGCAGGGCCAAACGATACGATCCGCAAGGCGGCCAACAAGTATATGGAGTCAGGTTGGTCCCAATAACGAAGCCGTTAGATAAACAGCATAAACGTGATGGATTTTTGTGTGGCGAAGAAACGCTGGATAGATACATTAAACAGTATGCTAGCCAAGATGTGAAGCGGGGCGCAGCGGCGGTCTTTGTCTACACTGATGCTGATGACACAGATGATTCTGTCGTGTTGGGCTACTATACACTTTCGGCATTAAGCGTTAAGACTAAGGATGTGCCAGCGGCACTGCGCAAGAGGTTGGCACGCTACGAGCAGCAGCCAGCGACATTGATCGGACGTCTGGCTGTGGATAGTAGCCAGCAGGGAAAAGGATTAGGCGAGGCTTTGCTTATGGATGCATTATATCGTAGCGTGCTAAATTCTGCTACGGTTGCCTCGGCGGCGGTCGTGGTTGATGCGCTCAATGAGAATGCGTCGAAGTTTTACCAACGGTATGGCTTTGTGGAATTACCCGATACGAATAGGCTGCTGATAGGGATGAGGAATGTCGCTAAGTTGTTTTAGGGACGATGTCTTTCTTAAGTCTGGTTTTTACTTGACTGGTATTTTGACTTTTATGTTGCGAATACGTCAGTATTTGGTTGATTCAGGACAGAACCCCTCCCTGTCCCTCCCCTGTTCGAGAATCTTATTGTAGTCAGTCTATATCTTGCTGGGGAGGGGACTTGTCGAGCGGCTTCGTGCAACGAATATGCCAATACTGTTATCGCCAATTATCCGCTCACCATGCAACCAGAGCCTCAGCGGGTCCCCTCTCCAGAAAACAACTCACGAATGCCCATGACATTACTCAAATAGGAGAGGGACAGGGAGAGGTCAAGTCCAACAAGCCCCTGCGACCATGCCACCCCCTACTCCTTCGCCACAAAATGACCCGGCTCGATCTCAACATGCGTCACCAGCGTCGGATCATCCCCCGCCGCACGGATCGGGCTTGGGATCTCGCCCGTTAACATCGCGCGTTCGGTGCGTCGCGCCGGATCCGCAATGGGGACGGCCGAGAGCAGCTTTTGCGTATACGAATGCTGCGGGTTATTGAAGATCGCCTGCCGCGGACCAAGCTCTACAATCTGCCCCAAATACATCACCGCTACGCGATGACTGATACGCTCGACCACCGCCATGTCGTGCGAAATAAAAAGGTACGATAGTCCCAAATCCTGCTGCAAATCCATCATCAAATTGACCACTTGCGCCTGAATCGACACATCCAGTGCGGAGACGGCTTCATCGGCCAGCAGCAGTTGCGGATTCAACGCCAGCGCGCGCGCAATGCAGATCCGCTGGCGCTGGCCGCCCGAAAATTGATGTGGATAGAGTTGCAGATGTTCGGGCAGCAAACCCACCTGCTCAAAGAGCGAAGCCACTTTTTCGTCGATCTCTTTGCGATTGCCGATCTTATGAACGTGCAGCGGCTGTGCCACCGATTCGCCCACCCGCCGCCGCGGATCCAAGCTGGCAAATGGATCCTGGAAGATCATCTGCATCTTGCGCCGGTAGGGTCGCATCTCCTTGGGCGAAAGATACGTAATGTCCACCCCATCCAGAATCACCTTTCCACTATTTGGCTCGTGCAGCTTCATGATCACATTGGCCAGCGTCGACTTGCCGCAGCCCGATTCGCCCACCACCGCCAGCGTCTCGCCCGGTGCAAGCGTCAGCGACACACCCTCCACCGCGTGCACATTGCGCCGACCCTTCAATGCAAATCGCTTCGTCAGATCACGCACTTCGAGCAGCGGCGGCGCGGCATAATCTGGCGCATGATCCACCTCCACGCCCAGCGGCACCAGCGCATCGGTCACAAGCTGAAATTTGGCCGGCAGCACCTTGTCCGCCATACTGCCTAGCCGTGGCACCGCATTGAGCAGCGCTTTAGTATATGCTTCTTGCGGATTGTTGAAAATCGTCATCACATCGCCCGACTCGACCAACTGCGCATTTCGCATCACCAGCGCCCGATCCGCCACCTCGGCCACCACGCCCATATCATGTGTAATGATAATCACCGCCGTGTTCAGCTCGCGCTGAAGCTCGTTCATCAAACTCAAAATTTGTGCCTGAATCGTTACATCTAACGCCGTTGTTGGTTCATCAGCAATCAGCACTGCCGGGTCGCAGCAGAGCGCCATGGCAATCATCACGCGCTGCCGCATTCCGCCAGAAAGTTGATGCGGATACTCGGTCAATCGCTTCTTCGGCTCGGGGATGCGCACCAGTTGCATCATCTCTTCGGCCCGCGTTCGCGCCTGTTCCTTGGTCAACCCCTGATGCAGAATAATCGCTTCCATAATCTGATTGCCCACCGTATAAACTGGGTTCAGACTCGTCAGCGGCTCCTGAAAAATCATCGAAATATGGTTGCCCCGAATCTTGCGCATAATCGGTTCAGGTTGCTGCACCAAGTCGATCAAACCACCATCTGACTGATTAGACAAAGCACTGCCGTTCGCGTGCGAGTGCGGCATATCAAAAAGGATCTGGCCGGAGGTAATTCGCCCGCGCGATCCCAAGGCAATCAGCCGCATGATAGACATCGCAGTCACCGATTTGCCCGAGCCGGATTCACCAACAATGGCTAGCGTCTCCCCGCTGCGCAGATCGAAGGAGAGGTTGTCCACAGCCGTAAAGCTGCCAAACTGCACGGTGAGATCGCGTACTTGAAGGATCGGTTTTTTCGTTTCCATAGGGTTTGCCATTTGTTTTGTATTTAGTGAATGTGCAGATCCGCTTTGGGTTGAAGAAGCAATTTATGAGGGAGCTGGGAAATCTGCTGGCAGGTGGCACAGCACCAGTTTGTGCCTTATTTGCGATCCGCATAGTGCATTGATGCGACAAGCAAATTGATCTTCTCCAGTTGTTTACAGATGTGTCGATTCGATTGTACCAAAAAAATTGTTTATGGGATAGGCTGGTTAGAAACATGGGTGCCCTATTACAGTTGACCCTGGTAATTCTGACAGGATCCATACTGGTAATTCTGACAGGGTCTACACTGGCAATTTTACGGTGATACAGTGCCGTATTCTTTGATATACTCTGCTTGTATACACAATTTTTCATTATTCAATCGTATCTTTTCAATATTTGGGAGCAGATAGCGCAGGCTGAGCTTTGCACGTAGTGCAAACTGTCAAAGCCGAAGCGATCACTGCCAAATATTACGAAGTCTTCAATCGACTACAAAATGCAACGCTCGCGAGCTGATTATTGCATTATTAGAAAGTGATGACTCACGGCGGCGTATGGCGCTTATTCCGCTATTGCTGCGCAATCCGCAATCCGCAATCCGGCAATGATGTCATGGAGATTGTTGAAACGTTACCACGCAAACTCGCATTAGATCTGAAAACATTCTATATGGCCGCCGTCTATCTTCAGAGATATTGGAAAACTAATCTTGGTTTCTATATCGATACAACGACGGCATTGCCCGATGCCTACTCGACCGAGATGGAACTACCTTCCGCCGAAGAGCGGTTTGGAAAACCAGGGCTGTATTATTTGGCCGATGCATTTCTCGAATTCTGATAAAGGCATTTCTATACCTCGAAATGCCTTCACGTCTTCATATAACTTAGAGAAATTCGACTCTGTCATTTCCTGAAAATTTTGGTTGCAGAATCGTTCTATTTCCGGAGAGAGGCGTTGTTGCACATCGAATTTACCTGACTTCAGGTTTCGCCTAGGTATATTCTCCAAAATATGCATATCAGCTTGTAGAAAGTCTTGCCATGTATCAAAATCACCCAACATTAAGCGACCAACAGCTGCAGCGCGGTTCGCAATTCGAATACGATTTATTTCTCTTTGACGTCCAGAGCGAACGGCCATAAATTTATTTTTACCGATCCCGTAACTTCGGATTAAACGCATCGTTTAGCCCGTCCCCAATCAAGCTGATGCTCAGCACCGTCAAAAAGATCGCGATGCCGGGGATGGTTACTAGCCACCACGCATCCAGCATATTGGAACGTCCCTCTCCAATCATCGACCCCCAACTCACCACATTTGGATCGCCTAATCCCAAGAAGCTTAGCCCCGCCTCAAAGAGAATCGATACGCCGATAATCAGCGTTGCAGAGACGATCAGCGGCGGCAGCGCATTGGGCAAGATTACGTCACGGATGATGGAGGCGTCGCTTGTGCCAATCGCACGGGCGGCGGAGACATATTCCAAGTTCTTGATCTTGAGGAACTCGCCGCGCGTTAAGCGCGCGGTTTGCGGCCAACTGACCACGCCAATGGCAATCGCAATGGTGAGCAACTTGGGCGAAAAGAGCGCCACGATGACCATGGCAAAGAGCAGCGGCGGCAGCACTTGGAAGAACTCAGTGACGCGCATCAGCACTTCATCAACCCAGCCGCCATAGTAGCCCGCCAGCGCACCCACGAGGATCCCGATGATGACGGTAATGGCAGCGGCCATCGCGCCAACCAGCAGCGTGGTGTCGCCGCCGTCGATCAGGCCGGCCAACATGTCGCGGCCCAGATGATTTGTGCCTAAAGGCACAGTTGGCGATTCGCCCGGTGGGGTAAAAGGCTGCCACACGATCTTAAATGGATCGACCTTGTAAAGAAATGGTCCCAGAAGCGAAAAGAGCAGCACGATTGTAAACAAAATTAATCCAAGCACCGCGGCTTTGTTGCGCAGAAACATGCGCCACGCCTCGCGCATCGGGCTATAGGTGGGCGTGACGTCAGTTGGCACTTCGTCGATTAGGAGGGTGGGTTCGGGTTGAGACATATGACTTCCTTGAATTATAGTCCGTGTAAGGCTGACAAGATGACAACCACAGAATAGAATAGTTGTTGATTACTCAGCGATTGTCATCTTGTCAGTCTGTCATTCCTTCATCTTGTCAAGAACGCGGTATGACCTCATACCCCGGCTCTTCCGTCTCGTCGTCCGTGATTTGCGCGGGGAAGCCGACGCCGCGCAGTTCGATCTCGCAGGCATCTTCCAGCCGTTTGACGATCTGCGATGACCACGCGCGTGGACCGTAGCGCTCTTGACCATCTTTGAAGATGTCGATAACAAGCGGCGATATTTCGAGCGGCACATTGGCGCGTTCGGCTACTTCGGCAAAGAGGCCCATATCCTTGAGCACCAGATCCATGGTAAAGCTAATGTCGTAGCTGCCGTTGAGGATCACCTGACTTTCGGTCTCGTGGACGAAGGAGTTGCCCGACGAGATGCGGATTGCTTCGTACGCAGTGTTTAAGTCCATGCCCGCCATTTTTGAGACGGTGAGCGCTTCGCCCAGCGCAACCAGATGAACCGATGCCAGATAGTTGGTGACTACTTTGAGAATGGATGCGGAGCCAATTGGCCCGGTGTGCAATACTCTGCGCCCCATGGTGGTAAGAAGGGGCAACACTTTGTCGAAGGCTTCGCGCGTGCCGCCTGCAAAGATGGCGATGTTGCCCGTATCCGCCCGATGGCAGCCGCCCGAGACGGGGCTGTCCATTGGGGTTGCGCCCTTGGCTTCGACCATGGCTCCCAAGCGCTTGACTTCAGCTTCGTCTGTGGTGCTCATTTCGAGCCAGACCATGCCCGGCGATAGCCCAGCGAGGATGCCATCTTCGGCTTCCATGACGGCGCGTGACGCGGCGGGCGAGGGGAGGCAGGTGATGACGACGTCGACGGCTTCGGCCAGTTCTCTGGGCGAGTCGGCCCACGCCGCGCCTTGATCCAAAAATGGTTGAGCGGCGGCACGATCTAGGTCGCGCACAGTGAGGTCAAAGCCGTTACGCAAAAGGCTACCCGATAGTTTGCCACCAACGTTGCCGAGGCCGATAAATCCGATTTTCATTGTGTGAAGATCCTTAAGATAAATGTGGAACTGTAAATGTCTGGCCTGTTATTCGAGTTGGTGGAAGGTTACGTCGTGCGTGGTGCGTGAATGAACAATCCTGTAGGGGCATGATACATCGTGTCCGTCCCGTGAGATTCGCGTGGGGAAATGAATATCCCGTGGCACAACAACAATCTCATCTAATTCACGCCCCACGAATCACGTCCCACGAATCACGATTTCAATTCAATGCGCGGATCAATCACCTGATACAACAGATCCGTGAGCAGATTGGCGATAATAACAATCACGGAGGACATCAGCAGGATACCCAATACAGTGGGAAAGTCGCGGCGCAGAATCGAATCGAACGCGAGCGTGCCGAGACCGGGCCAGTTGAAGACGCTTTCGACGAGCACTGCACCAGATAACATGCCCCCAAATTGCAGGCCCGCGATGGTCACAACGGGCAAAATCGCGTTCCGTAACGCATGTTTGCCAATGACCACGGACTCTGTCAACCCTTTCGAACGGGCTGTACGTATATAGTCGGAACCGAGTACCTCTAACATCGACGCCCGCGAGATTCGGCTATATTGTGCCAAATAAATGATGGCAAGCGAGAGCGCGGGCAAGACCAAATGGTGCGCGACGTCAACGGCCGCACCGACCGGCCCGCCGCGGTATAAAATGTCGCGCATGTCCGAAACGGGAAAGATGGGAAAAATCGAGGCAAAGAGGATGACCAACATGAGGCCAGACCAAAAAACGGGCATCGAATAGCCGACCAGCGCAAGAATGGTAACGATGCTGCTAAAGATGCCTTCGGGGTTGCGCGAGGCCAACACGCCAAGCAGCGTGCCGCCGACAATGGCAAAGATGAGCGCGGTCATAACCAGAAGCAGAGTGGGCCAAAGTCGAGCGAAGATGAGCTTGGTGACGGGCGTATTGAAATAGAACGAATAACCCAAGTCGCCAGTGACAACTTTGCCTAAATAGACGCCAAGTTGCGTGAGGATTGGTTTGTCTAGCCCGTAGGTGGCCGCAATTTGCGCTCGATCTTCGAGGGTGATGCCGCCCATTTCGCCCGCGATAACATCGACAACATCGCCTGGGGCAAGTTGGATCAGCAAGAAGTTGAGGACAACAACGGCCAGTATGAGTATCGCAGCGTTGAAGATGCGGCGCAGCAGGGTTTTGAGTAGTTGCATTTTGCACGTAGTGCGTGACTTGGTGAAAGAGATAACTTAGTGAAGAGGTGACTTGGTGAAGCCACAAAGAACCGTACTTATAGGCGTAGTTGCGGTCTCACCCCATCACCTCTTCACTATTTTTGTTTAGCAGAGATATAGGTCAAAAACCTATTCCGTCACAAAAACCTCGTCCATCGGAGCCATGGAACCCCAAATGGTGGAGGGCACGTTATGGACGCGGTCACCGTAGCCGGTGTGGTAAGGCAGCGCATTGATCCAGTAGATTGGCATCTCGTCGGCCACAATTTCTTGGAACTCGGCGTAGAGCGCGACGCGTTCTGCATCGTCGGTTGCTTTGCCTGCGGCGTCGAGCAGTTCATCGACACGGTCGTTGGCGTACTGCTGCGTGTTCGACCAGATGACGCCTTCGACAATGTTGCTGCTCATGTAGGTTCGGTGTACGCCGATAACAGGGTCACCCCAGTTGAAGACGACGTCCATCGTCATGTCAAAGTCGTAGTTGCTAATGCGCTGCGCCCATGTTGGGAAATCTGGCGCGGCGCGTACGTCGATTTGAATGCCGATTTCGGCCAGTTGCGATTTGAGGTACTCGGCTACCGTCTGCTGCTGTTCGGGCGGGCCGGGAATGTAGTCAATTGTGAGCGAGAAACGGTTGCCGTCATCGTCGGCGGGGTAGCCCGCTTCATCTAGCATGGAGGCGGCCTTCTCTAGATCGACATCATAATGTTCGATGTCTGCATTGGCATAGGGGCTGCTAGCCGTAATTGGCGTGTAGGCTGGCTGCGAGAAACCACCATGTAGTGCGCCGGTAATAAAGTCGCGGTCGGTAGCATAGGCGATAGCTTGGCGCACCATCTTGTCGCCTAGAATTTCGTGCTGCGTGTTGAAGGCCAGCCAGTTGATTGGTCCAACTGCTGCGTATCCATCTGGCGTGGCGTTTACACCTTCTGACTCAAACACACGTTTTATATCACGTGAGTCCGACATAAATGGGTACATGTCAATCTCGCCACGTTCTAGGCTCAATAAAAGGCTGCTCGAATCAGGGTTGATCTTGATGACGATTTCATCCAGATAGGGGCGTCCTTCGATGAAGAAATCTTCGTAGCGTTCCATGATGATGTTTTCGCCCGGTACGTGCTCGACTAGCTTGAAGGGGCCAGAACCAACTGGATCCATATTTCGCGGATGGCTCTTCATATCTTGCCCATCATCGAAGATGTGCTTTGGGATAATGGGCAGCAATGCAGAAGACATCGCCAGCAAAATTGCGGGGTGTGGGTGTTCTAAATTGATGACGGCAGTATGCTCATCTGGCGTGTCCACGCCGGTAACGGGCGCGTACATCGACTTAAAAGGGTGGTTGGCTTGAACGGTGGCGATGGAGAAAGCCACATCAGCAGAGGTGATCGGCTCGCCGTCGTGGAAGGTTGCGCCCTGCACAAGGTTGAGCGTGACGCTCAGGCCATCGTCCGATACTTCCCAGCTTTCGGCAAGATATGGCTGCGGGTTCCAATTTTCGTCGTAGCGCAGCGGGCTGGCAAAGAGCTGCGTGCCCGGTACGGCGGTGGCGGTGCCCGATTGTACGGACGGGTTCAAGTGGCGCGGTACTTGGCTCGACCCGATGACAAGCGTGCCGCCCATCTGTGGTTCGGCCATTGCGCCATCATCGCTTGCCATGCTTTCGCCTTCGGTAGCAGAGCCGGTGTCTGCTGTGGGGGCGTCGGCGGGTGCTGCACAGGCGGCGAGCAACAAACCTATGATTATGAACAGGGTCAATACTTTATTATAGCGGCGTCGGATCATTCTACTATTCTCCTATATTTTGAATTCTTGGTGAAGAGTAATTTCGTTGGACTACAGTGGTGATGGAAAAAGGGGATAGATTGCCAATTTGTACTGTGAGGCTATATGGCTAGCAGTTACAGATTAATGGTGCTGCAACTATTATATCAGATTTGTCTTAGATAGGACGAACCGTTGTTTTCTAGCGGGTAAGTTGGGGGTACTACCATTTTGGGCGTAGATCATTAAAACGAGGTATGGTTTACAAATCACACTCAAATCATATGAGGCAGCCTATGTTATCGAACCCCATCCATATCAGTCGAGACACCTGCGGGACGCAGCGTAACGCCTATTCGGGCGAATTCCGCTAAGTAAAAAAGGGGGCGAGATGCGAATCATGATTCGCATCTCGCCCCCTTTTTTACTTAGCAGTTTACCTCGCAGGCAAAACTTACTCACTGAAAAGATAACCAGGATAGGTGAACAGGTACATTTTTGCTTATAGTGTCAACTCTACAGCAAACTCTCTGCCTCGATATATGGATAACCAAACGCATTGGCAACGGCATGATGGGTCACGCACCCGCCCACTGTATTAACGCCACGAATCAATGTTTTGTCCGCCTTGCTTGCGGCGTTGACGCCTAGATTCGCCAAACGAACCGCATATGGCAGCGTCACATTGGTCAATGCCATAGTCGAAGTGCGCGGCACGGCACCGGGCATGTTGCCCACCGAATAGTGGATTACGCCATGTTTTACGTAAGTTGGATCTGCGTGAGAGGTGACCCGATCTACCGTTTCGATGCAGCCCCCCTGATCGATAGCAACGTCGACGATAATCGAACCGGGCTTCATCTGCATGACCATAGACTCGCTGACTAGCTTGGGCGCGCGAGCACCCGCAACCAGCACCGCCCCAACCAGCAGATCCGCGCGGCTAACGGCTGTTTCCATATTTTGTGCATTCGACATCAACGTTTCAACCCGCCCGTCGAAAAGGTCATCCAGCGCCCGCAGACGGTCGGCACTAATATCGACAATAGTGACCTTTGCGCCTAGCCCTACCGCCATTTTAGCCGCATTCAGCCCAACGACGCCACCGCCAACAATCGTCGCGTGGCCCGCGGGAACACCCGGCACACCGCCCAGCAGAATTCCTCGCCCACCATTCGATTTCTCTAAATAGCGCACGCCGATCTGCACGGACATCCGTCCCGCCACCTCGCTCATCGGTGTCAAAAGCGGCAGTGCGCCCGAATCGTACTGTACAGTTTCATAGGCAATCGACGTTACTTTGCTAGCCACCAAAGCCTCGGTCAGCGGACCTTCTGCGGCCAAATGCAGATAGGTAAAAAGAAGAAGATCCTCACGGAAATAACCATATTCAGCCGCTAGTGGCTCTTTTACCTTATAGACCATCTCTGCCGACCAGACTTCCGCAGCCGTGTCGACAATTTTTGCGCCTGCTTCCTGATAGCCTGCATCATCGAAGCCGCTACCGGCCCCGGCATTCGTTTCTACGAGCACCGTGTGGCCATGCCGAGTCAATTCCTTTGCGCCCGCAGGGGTCAGCCCCACGCGGTTTTCCATATTTTTAATCTCTTTCGGTACCCCGATGATCATGATTATCCCCTTTGATAATCTCGATAGACTAGTGCAACCATAATATAGTTACCACTTTTTCGCTTTTGTACTTGTTTTATTTTCATACTTGTTTTATCGAATCGAGCAACGCACTCTTGAGCGAATGCACCAAATAATCCGCATCAGCTTCAGTGCAAACCAATGGTGGTGCCATAACTAGTACATTACATAGATTTGGAATTGTATTGCCGTTCCTCGTAATGATTACGCCCTGCTCTTTCATATTGGCAATTACACCATTGATGATTGAGTCATCAATACTTTCTTTGGTCTCTTTGTTATTAACCAGTTCCACACCAAGCAATAAGCCGCGACTGCGCACATCGCCCACATATGGATGCTCGACCAATTCTTCCAGTTGCTTATGAATATACGCACCCAACTTGGCCGATCTTGCTACTAGGCCCTCGCGCTCGATAATTTCGATGTTGCGCAGACCAACTGCCGTTGCGACGGGATGCCCACCATACGTATTGATGTGGCGGAAATGTTTCATGTCTGCCTCTGTGCTGATGAACGCATCGAAAATCTTCTGGCTCACAATGGTGGCACCAAGGGGTTGATATCCACTGGCAATGCCTTTGGCACAGGTGACAATATCGGGTTTTACATTCCAATGCTCGTGGCCCCAAAAAGTACCCGTGCGCCCAAAGCCACTTACTACCTCATCAAAAATCAAGAGCACGCCATGTTTGTCGCACACTCTTCGAATCGCGGAAATGTATGAATCTGGCGGAATCATTACCCCCCCACCAGAAATTATTGGTTCCATGATAAATGCTGCTACGGTCTGCGATCCTTCGTAATTGATTACATCATCGAGCCACTGCGCGCAAACCTCTCCATGCTCCTCTTCAGTGTGATGCACGTCTTTGCGATAGGGATAAGGCGGCGGTACCTGAATAAAACCAGGCACATTAAGGCCATAACCGATGCGCCGCTCGGCCTGTCCGGTTGCGCTCATTGCGGCGAGCGTGTTGCCGTGGTAAGCACGATAGCGCGAGATGATCTTCTTACGATTGTGGCCATCTTTTTCGCCCGATTGTTGGTGATATTGCCACACAATCTTAAACGCAGCTTCGTTAGATTCGGAGCCGCTGTTGGTAAAGAAGACGCGGCCCTCCATATTCAACGTTTGCAACAGCTTTTGAGCCAACATTGCAGAGGGTTCAGTCGTCATAGAGGCAGAGGCATAGGGGAGCCTCTTCATCTGCTCATAAGCGACGTCGGCTAGCTCTTCGCGCCCGTAGCCCACATTTACGCACCAAATACCAGAGATGGCATCCATATAGCGCTTTCCATTCTCATCGACAATATAGGCCCCCTCACCAGACACTATGGGGACCATCGGATTTTCTTTTAGGCCATTATGTTGCTTAATCGGATGCCAAAGCGATTCTGCCCCGATTGCGCCGATAGATTTTACTGCTTGCATAAAAGTCTCCATCTGTAGTCTTTCTCGGAAACCCCATATCTTCGGAGATAAGAGTGGCTTTTTTGAAAGCTACACTATGAGCAAGTGTGCTCACATATACGAAGCACGGCCATTTAAAAGCTCGTGCGGCATACTATAATTAAAGTATAAGTACATTATCTGCAACGGGCGTATCAACGATTTGTACTAGACCGTTAGGTAGAAAAGTTCTAATTCTGTCAGATTTAATGGGGTATCAATTGATTCGAAAAAAGATGATCTAACCCTGTAGGAGCACGATATATCATGCCTAAGATGGTTGACGGGATCATCAATCTTGGGTACGATATATTATGCCCCTACCATTTCGACATCCCTATCAAATCCGATAGAAGTAGGAAAAATTATCTGTTACTCCATAAAAAAAGGGACGATTAAATCTGCCGAGTCCATTTCGGACCCGGCAGATTTAAAAAATTATTTATCTTTTGGGGTGAGTGTGCTGCGTGTATGCGAAGTGTGCGTCGGCAGTAAGTTATGCCATATTTGTCTCTACGTACTTGTCGAGGAAGCGGTGAGGCAGCTTTAGTGCATCGCGGCGGAATGGATCGGCCAATACTTCGGCACCCCCTTCGATCACGCCATCGATTACGGCTGGCCGTCCCGACTTCATGGCTTCATTGATGGCATCACCTACGTCATTATAATCCTCAACGCGAATACCAACCGCACCCATATTGCGGGCAATTTCTGCATAGTCTGGATTCTGGCGAAGATTGGTGCCTAAGAAGCGATCACCGTAGAAGTCGATCTGATTCTTCTTTTCCGCACCCCATTCGTGATTGTTTGCCACAACAACGATGACAGGAATCTCTTCGCGCACCAGCGTCATGATCTCGGCCAAGCCGCCGATACCGTACGCGCCGTCACCGGTGAAGGCAAAGACCGGCTTATCTGGCGCAGCGATCTTGGCACCCATTGCGGCACCAACCGAGAAGCCACAGTTGCCCCAGCTTAGCGCAGCCAAATGTTGACGTGTACCGCCAAAGTGGAAGTAGTCATTGGACATGGAGCAGGTGTTGCCGATATCGGTCGTGACAATTGCATCTTTCGGTACAATGTTTGAAAGTTCACTTAGGAAGCGACGTGGGTGCATGGTTTTGCTGGTGGACGAGGACCATTCAGCTTTCTCTGCCGCCCACCGTTTATTCTCTTCATCAATCTCGTCCATACGCTCTTCATTAACCTGCATGTCCGGCATCTGCGCCATGACCATGCTTGTCAGCTCGCGGGTGAACTCTTTCACATCGGCGTTGCTGGCGACGTCAACCCTCATCGTCATACCCAGCACCTTATGGTTAATGTCCACTTGGACGATCTTTGCGTCCTTCGGCCAATAGTCCATGTCGTACTGTGGCAGCGTGCCAAATGGCCCAAGGCGCGTGCCCAGTGCAAGGACTACATCTGCTTTGGCAATCGTGCGCATGGCTGCCTTTGATCCACAGTAGCCAATCGGCCCAACCGCCAGTGGATGTTCGTTGGGGAAGCTGTCATTGTGCAAGTAGGTGTTTACAACTGGCAGCGTCAGATATTCGGCCAGCGCTTTCACCTCGTCCAGTGCTGCACCCTGCGAAACGCCACCACCAGCTAAGATCACTGGATTCTTGGCAGATTTCAGCAATTCAACCGCTTCTTGCATCGATTCTAGGGAACCAGGACCGCGGGTAATGTCGAGCGATGGGTAGATCTCGTAATCTGCTTCGCCGTAGAACATGTCGCGTGGAATGTTCAACTGTGTGGGACCATATTCAGCCTTTGCCATAAAAAAGCAGCGACGGGCTAGTTCGGCCATGCGTTCATAGCGGCTGACGCGCACTTGATAAACGGTCTGCTTCTCAAACATTGGCATCTGATCTAGCTCTTGGAAGCCACCAAGACCAAGCCCCATCGACCCTGTTTCGGGCGTGATGGCAACAACGGGCGAATGTGCCCAATATGCTGCGGTGATTGCCGATACAAAGTTGGCAATACCTGGGCCGTTCTGCGCGATACAGGTCTGTGGCCGCCCCGTTACGCGAGCGTGACCATCCGCTGCATGAGCTGCGGCTTGCTCGTGCGCAACCGAGATAAAGCGGATCCCAGCTTGCGGAAAGATATCGAGCGCATCCATAAAGGCCGAACCGACAATGCCGTAAACGGTATCGATCTTTTCGGCGACCAGCGTTTCAACCAGCGCCTCGCTGGGTGTCATTCTAACTGTAGCCATTTGTGTCTCCTTAAAAATCACTAATGTTTTAGTTACTAATGTTTTAGTTACTAATGTTTTAGTTACTAATGTTTTGGTTACTAATGTTTTGGTTACTAATGTTTTGGTTACTAATGTTTTGGTTCTGTAAAATAGTTTTTGTATTAAAGTCGATTTAATTTATTGAACCTAGCGTGATCAAAGTTGAGTATAAATTACCCTTTGCCACGCCACGGTATTAGCTTGTTCTCTATCATGCGCATGAGGATGTCCATACCAAAACCAATAACGCCGATCATGATAATACCGATCATGACGATTTCAGTGAGGAAAAACTTCTGTGCCGCCCAAATCATCTGGCCGATCCCTTGTTGCGCACCGAGTAATTCAGCGGCAACCAATGTTCCCCAACAGACGCCTAGCGACACGCGCATTCCGGTAAAAATTTCGGGCAAGGCGTTGGGCAAAATTACATGACGCAATACCTGAAATTTTGATGCGCCTAGCGAATAAGCCGCATGAACTTTGGAGAGCTTAACGCTTAATACGCCTGAACGGGCCGCAATTGCCATAATCCATAAGGCTGCGAGGAAGAGCAACAGCACTTTAGACTCTTCGCCGATCCCAACCCAGATGATGACTAGTGGAATAAAGGCCAGTGGCGGAATCGGGCGAAAGAATTCGACAATTGGATCGAGCAGCCCACGCATTACGTTGGACAACCCCATTGCCAGCCCTAGCGGGATCCCGACAAGGCAGCCCAATGCAAAGCCCGCAATAATGCGAAATAGGCTTGCTCCTAAATGCTCAAATAGCGTGACATTGCGATAGCCATTTGCTGATATATCAATAAATCGATCCCATACTAAGCCTGGACCTGGCAGAAAGATCGGATTTGTCCATTCGTAGACACCTGAAAGAGTCCAAAGAACTCCCAGAACAACAACAGAAACAATGCTCCAAAAGAGGCTGCCCGTAATGGCCGAAGCATCGCCAAAGGTAACGGTTTTGCGTTCGACATCGCCAAAGCGGGCAAGCCCAAGCCGAGCCAACAGAGATGGACGCGCAGGTAATGGTGTTATTTCTTCAGACATATTAGAGTCCCCCCCCTTGATGACCCATAATTTGTTCTTCCATCTCCCAGATCAGCGACAGAATTTCCTCACGACGCTCAATAAATTCGGGCGACGTTTTCAGCTCGCGTGGATTGTGCGTTAGCCCCAGCTTCGCGAAAGGTAGCTCATATTCACGTTCGATGCGCCCTGGCCGTGGTGCCATGACAAAGAGTTTATCGCCCAAGAAAAGTGCTTCTTCAACGCTGTGCGTAACCAGCACGATTGTTTTACCAGTGTCGTTCCACAATTTTAGGATCAGGCCCTGCATCTTTTCGCGGGTTAGTGCATCGAGCGCGCCAAGTGGCTCGTCCATCAAAATAAGCGCCGGATCGTTGGCAAGGCTGCGGGCTAACGCCACACGTTGCTGCATTCCGCCAGATAGTTCATAAACAGCTTTATCGCCAAAACCCGAAAGTCCGACTGTATCGAGTAGCTCTTCGACTACGTTGCTCGTTTCGGCGGCAGGGCGACCATTCATCTTGGGGCCAAATCCAACATTTTCGGCAACCGAGAGCCATTCAAAGAGCGCACCTTGTTGAAAAACCATGCCGCGCTCTTGACCTGGCCCATTGATCTCTTGATTGCCCAAGCTAACGTGACCACTAGTTGGTGCAAGAAAGCCAGCTAAAATGTTTAGCAACGATGTTTTGCCACAGCCCGATGGACCAAGCAATGTCAGGATACGGCCTTCTCCTAGCGTAAACGAAACATCATGCAACGCTTCGACTGAGCCGCCATCTGGTAATTTATAAATCATGCCGACTTTGTCGGCGACAAGCTCTTTCATAGAAAAATCATTTACTAGGTGTGAATGGGTGAGATTGAGAATATTTTAATGAAAGTCAGTTCATGCATCTTCAGCCGAGGTTTGCAGTTGGGCCCAGCAAACCGCATCTGATGGTACTTGAGCCGATATAACCAGCTCGTAAGGGCACAGTATTATCCGTACCCTTACGAGTCATACGTCTTTTCCCAAGTCGACAGGCATCTTCCCACGCCCGATAGAATTAGGCATGAATGAGAGAGAATATATTGTGTGCAGCACACCCTCTATCATTTAACATGACGCCTTTAGTTAACTTGTTCTAAGAAGCTGGTGTCGATGAATGGTGCGTAATCATCAAGCGAGGAATCTAGCTCACCTTGTTCGACGAAGAAGTCGGCAACTTCCTGTACGAAGTTCTGCACTGTGCCACCCATCCATTCTTCTGAGAGCTGCTCTTCGGCTGTGATGAATGTGAAAGTACCTAAAGAAGTAACGGCAGCATCTACTTCCATACCAGCAGCTTCCGCAATTGTCTCGTGCATCGATTCTGGGTCCACTGCATATGCAGCATTTGCTTCTTCAGTTACCTGAAGGAACTTAGTGACCAAATCGCCATGATTTGTAGCGAACTCATCGGTAACCGAAACGACATCGAAGACGAGAATACCAATCTCTTGCATTTCGGCACCCGTCATCAAAATATCGCCATTTTCCAACATGCGGAGGAGTGCACCACCCCAACCACAAGCCATTGCAACATCACCACGCTGTAGCGCAGCAGCGCCATCGGCTGGTGCTAGGTCAACAATCTCTAGTTCATTAACGTCTACACCTAAGTGCTCCATTTCACGCAGCATTTTGTAGTGTGCAACCGTACCGATCGGCACAGCAACCTGCATACCGTGTAGATCGGTCACGTTGTCAATGCCAATGCCGGTGTCTGAACCAACAACACAGTTGTCATTTTCTGCGTAAGACATAGCAATACCTACCATCTTAAGTGGAAGACCAGCAGTTACAGCATTCGCAAATGGTACAAGACCCTGAGAATAGGCAATGTGTACATCGCCCGATGCCATTGCGGCAGACATGGCGACACCGGTGTCAAACGCGACCCAATTGACTTTTACACCCATTGCTTCGTCGTAGGTTTCTTCGAGCTGTGCAACTTGATTTGGCGTTGGCCATTCGAGGAAGTAAGCGACTGTGAGTTCTTCCATATCACCTTCCGTGCTATCTTCCATTGCCATTTCGCCATCACCATCTGCCTCGGCAGCAGTGTCATCATCACCGGTTGGGGCAGCAGTTGGCGCAACACAAGCGGTTGCGGCGAGCGCCAGCACCATGAGTATGGACATTAACCAGAATGTTCTCTTCATGTGAATCTCCTTCAATATGAATAGACTTATTAATTTTTGATTTGGAACTGTTATTGATTGAAATATACTAAATTCCGCACTTCGCAGCATTACACAATGACATTTTTACCTAGGTAATTAATTAGATTGTTAAGAGAAAAATGCTAAATGCAAGGGTGCAGCTTCGTACAAGTTTAGCTACAGATAAGCGAGAGCGGTACAGTACAAGACAAACAAAAAGGGGGGCAAGATATTTGCAAAACCACACCTGCTGTGGATTTAATATGTAGATGGGCTTGCTTATTTATCTTGACTAAATACTAGTGTTAATGTTTTGAAGTAAAATGTCAATAATTGGATAGCTTTGATACCTACAAGCTGCCTAACAAATTCTGACACATAATAGCCTTCAGAAAAAATCTGTACCGCATTTTAAAGAAAAGAAATCGGACAGAACTTTTGTGGGCAAATATATCATTCGAAAGGGGGGAAGTTGACTTTTCGTCAATTTACTTCATAATTGGTTCTATCACAAGTGCCATTTGCAGCAAAATCAATGGATCCAATCTACATGCCTAAAATTGCTTCTTTTATTAGCCTCGGTTTTGTTGAGCTAGATTCTAGCCATGCATTGCCGCTCTATCGACAACTTTATGAAATATTGCGCGAATCGATTCTAACAGGACAACTGAAGGCGGGAACACGACTGCCTTCAACGCGTGCGCTCTCCGATGAATGGTCTGTCTCGCGTAATACGGTGATTAACGCATTTAGCCAGTTGACCGCTGAAGGCTACTTAGAGAGCCGAACCGGCTTTGGTACACGCGTGACCGAGGAGCTGCCCGAGGAGATTTTACAGGTCGCACGATCGCGCATTGTTCAGGCCAAAACGCTTGCGGCGCAACCCGCTGTGCCCCCCCAATTGTCGGAGCGGGCCGAAGCGGTGGCAAAAATTCCTTATAGTTGGGAAGGCGCACTGCCGCGTGCCTTTTGCCCGACGCTACCTGCTTTGGATGCTTTCCCGATGGGGCTGTGGCAAAAGGTTACGGTGGCCAGTATGCAAGATCTGTCGCACACGAATTTGGGGCAGCTCTCGGCATTGGGTTATGGGCCGCTGCGCGAGGCGCTGGCAATCTATTTGCAAACGGCGCGCGGTGTGCGCTGTACGCCCGATCAGGTGATTATTACCAACGGAACGCAGCAGGCGCTTACCACGACGATCAACTTTTTGCTCAATCGCAATGCGCAAGCGTGGATGGAAAACCCAAGCTATATTGGGATTCGGGCGGCATTGCAGGGCGCGTTGGCGGATATTGTGCCTGTGCGCGTCGACGAAGAGGGATTGGTGGTCGACGAAGGGATTGAGGCTGCGCCCGACGCACGATTGGCCTTTATTTCGCCTTCTCACCAGTATCCGTTGGGGGTGACAATGAGCCTAGCGCGGCGTTTGCGGTTGTTGCAGTGGGCGGCAGAGAAGCAGTCGTGGATTGTGGAGGATGATTATGATAGTGAATATCGTTATGCTGGATATCCACTTTCGGCTCTACAAGGGTTGGATCACGATGGGCGCGTGATTTATATCGGCTCATTTAGCAAAGTGCTTTACCCTGCTTTGCGGATCGGCTACATGGTTGTGCCGCATTCGTTGATCAAGCCACTGCACGCTGTGCGCGCCCACGCAGATCGCGGCGTGTCGCTCTTGTCGCAGATGGTGCTGGAGCGCTTTATTACCGAAGGCCACTTTGCGCGCCACATCCGGCGGATGCGCACGCTTTATGCGGATCGACAGCAGGTGCTGGTTGAGGCTGTGGAAACGCATTTGGATGGGTTGCTTGATGTGGTGCCCAATGATGCGGGGTTGCATTTGGTGGGGTGGTTACCGCCGCAAGCAGATGGTAAATTAGTCGATGATCAGCTGGTCTCTAACAAGTTGTTGAAAATAGGAATCGATGCGCCGTCGCTTTCTTCGCTTTCGATGCAGCCATTAACCCGAAGTGGGCTGGTTTTGGGGTATACTTCCGTCCCCGCTGTGGAGATTGCGCCCGCAGTGGTCAAGATGCGGTCGGTTTTGGCGCAATTTGTGTGATGGATATTTGAGCTAGATCCCCTTCTCCCAAAAGAGCGCCTTCCCCATTTGTGGGTCCAACTCGTAGCCAGCGAAACCAAATTTCAAATAGGATCGTTTGGCTGGCTCGTTTCCTTCTAGCACCTCTAGCGTAATCTTGCAGCAGTCGCGCTCGACGGCAATCTCCTCTACTTTTGCTAGCAGGCGATGGCTTAATCCGTGGCCACGAAAGGCTGGCGCAATGTAAATATCGTGTACGTTGATAAGTGGTTTGCACTTGAATGTGGAATAGCCAACAAAGCAATTTGCCAAGCCAGCGGGCGCATCATCTACATAGCAGAGGATAGACAGCGCGTTGGGGACTGTCGCCAAGTTCGCCGCAAGATTCTCCACCACGTTTGGATCAAGCGCCTTGCCGCCGCCCATTGGATCCTGCGCATAGGCGTTGAGCAGCGCGCCAATCTCGCGCGCTTGCTTTGCATCTAAGTAATCTGCAACAATTATTTGGACATTCACCGAGAGGATATGCTCTTCTCATTGCGGCTGCGCACCAGTAAATACGCGCCACCCCCGATCAGCGCCAATGGCCCAACGTAAGCGACCAGTGCTGCTAGATTCACGCCAATTAATAGACTCACAATCAGAAGGGCTGCTGCTGGAATAAAGGCCCAGCGCTTCGACTCTTTGCCCGCTGGCAAAATGGCAACGAGCAGAAAAGTTAATCCTAAGCCCAGAAAGAAGATGCTGCCACTTTCGAAATTGGTCCATTCCCAGCGCGAGGCAAGTTCATCCGAAGCGGCCACTATGCCTAGCGTCGTCAGGATCCCAAATGGAATGATAGCCCACCACTGCTCGCGATTAAAGAGATAAACGGCCAAAAATCCGATGCCAATCGATGCGAGGAAAAAGCCACCGACCAGATCCGCAACAAAGGGACCAAAGTAATCGGCTACTGCTGCAACAAACAATCCAAAAAGCGTGAAGCCAGGAATGGCCGCCCACCAATTTGCTCTTGGGCTACTGAGAAAAACGGTCAAGAATGCAGCGCTGCCAATCGCAAAAACCGCTGTCACAACGCTGCTCCAGATGAGACTAAAAGCGCTATTAAACAGCCCCGATACTTGCAACAAAAAGAATAGCCCGCCAAAGACCAGTAACGCGCCCCAGAATGTTCCTTCCTCGATACCCCATTTTTCTAATTGATTTTTCATGATGATTTCCTTTGAAATGATCCGGTTATGGACGCGATAGTGAAGAGCTCAGCCTGATTGCATAGTCAGGTCTCACAACTCTTCGAGAGGTCGTGTGGGTGAACCAAGGTCATTTAGCCTCTTCCCATAAACTTCATTACGAAATTTTTTTGAATAGGTTTCTGAGCAACCTACCGATTTGGGTTCAACCAGATCTCATGTGGGTAAGAGAGTGCGAGGCTAAACCAGAAAAATGATTATACGGATTTTAGCAATTTTCTGGTTTAGCTTGCGGCCATACTATACAATATCTGTATAGTTAATTTTCTGGAATGACCTAACTATGGTTACTTCTCTGCATAAGGCCAATCGGCGAGTCGATGCATGTTTGCTCCGAACTTACTCACCATCTCTTGGAAGACTTTCACTGTCTGTTTATCGCGCGGTACGTACGTAACCAAAAAGAGATCCTCTTGCCCCGTAAAAGTCTGCACCTCGGAGACGATATATGTCAGCGGACCATAGCTAGGGTGGTGGTAGTTCACCCCTTCCCAGTTGTAAAAAATATCCTCACCAACATATTTTGTACGACTCCAAAAGTCTTTGAAGCGCGCATATCCGCAAAGTTCATTGAAGATCTGCTCGAAGCGTTTAGTGTGGCGATATTGAAGCGAAGTTGCTCGAAAATGCTGTACGTTGCGAATTGCAAACCGCTCCCATCCAGGACCCAGCACTTCGGGGAAAGGGGTATCGTCCATAAAATAGTAGCGCAGTGTGTTAAAGCCAGCAATGGTATCGTGGCCCGATTCGAGCAGCGAGTCCGGCGCGTTCGATAGCTTGAGCATCAACGTATTGGCGGCTACCACATTATAAAACGAGTCATAGATCCAAGCTGGCAGTTGAATATTGCGCGCTGCATCAAGCAGCATTTGCAACACATCTTCTGGCTTGCCCGGCACAGCCGACCGCGGATCAATATCTACCTGTGCAGCCGCTGCATAAAAAGCAGAGCGCTCCATGCTGGTCAACCCAAACGCATCGGCCAAGCTGGCAATAATCTGTGGTTCTAAATTGCGCTTGTCCCCTTGTTCGATCTGTCCAATGGTTCGGGTCGAATGCACTATTCTTTCCGCAAGATCTTCTTGAGTCATCTGTCTACCTTCGGGCAAGATGAAGACCTCACTCCGCAGTGCTTTGACCAACATTCCGAACTCTTTTCGATTCATTTATTCCTCAACATCACTTACACGTTGAACTTCTTCCCCGCCAGATCTAATAAAAGCAGAAACTTAATTGTTTTAGGACTGATGGCTAAATAAGTTATCCGTTTCAGTTAAAGAGTACAGAGACCAATCCGCCGAAATGTATCACTTATTTGATTGCAGCCCCTTAGGCTGTAATGACCATCCTTAAAAAGCCAAATTTGCTAATACTTACAGATTTCCGTAAGTGACAACACCTACACCCGTTGCTTTGAAGTAGATTTTGGTTAAAACAGTTAGTATCTTTGTCAATATAGGTCGATCTTGCAGGCAAAAGTATACCATATAATTGTGCGGATTTTGAACTCAGATTGGCACGGAAAATTGTGTGTAGTGGATCCCCCAAGATAAATCCCCGAAGATATGGATAACGCAACGGACAAAGGAATAAACTATGTTTGAATCTATAATTACCTGCTTACTACCCCTCTTTGCAATATTTATTTTTATACTGTTTCTACTCTACCGCTTATCTGGCAACAGTCGCACAGAAATAAACGCGCGCATCACACAACTAGAGCAAGATGTAACGCAACTCGAAAGGATGCTCACTCAGCGCGATGTAGACAGCTTTGACACTATAAACATTGCTGCCCAAGTTGCTCCGTCGCCGTTACAGCATTCCGATACGCCACTCGCTCCCCCTACGCCACCCGATTCCCCTGTGGTAGATAAAACCATCGCGCACATCCCTGAAAATGCACGAACTCAGCCCAGAAAAGATGAGAGGATAGATGAATCGATACCGATGAAGACTTTCTCACCGCTTCCACCGGCCACGCCATTGTATCCGCTGCCGCATCTAAGCCCCGCCGCATCTGACTTATCAGATTCCGCAATCGCAGAAACAACAGAAACCACAGAGAACACCGCACGCAAACGTGCAACCGTTCAGGCCGAAAACGAGACCGAGTTAGAGTGGTCGCTACCCCTGATCGGCTGGTTTTTGCGCAGCAACGTTCTCGTACAGATCGGCACCGTCATACTTTTCTTTGGTATCGGCTTTTTGCTCAAATATGTAGCCGATCTTGGCTTACTCTCGCTCGGTATGCGTCACGTCGCGGTTGCGGCAAGCGGCATAGCCATCAGCGTCATCGGCTGGCTTCTACGCAAAAAAGAGCGTTTCTACGGGCTGGCACTACAAGGTGCGGGGCTGGGCATCCTCTATTTGACCACCTTCTTTGCTTTCCGCATTTACTACCTAATCCCCGCGGCCATCGCCTTTCCCGTGCTCGTCGCACTGGGCGTACTGTGCGCGGGCCTTGCCGTAATCAACGATGCCCGCGTACTCGCGTTTTTGGCCGTCATCGGCGCATTCCTCGCGCCGATTCTAGCGTCGACCGACAGCGGCAGCCACGTCATACTCTTTAGTTACTACGCCGTCGTCAATGTGGCTATTCTGGCAGTTGCATGGTTCAAAGCATGGCGCAGCTTAAACTTAGCTAGCTTCTTCTTCACTTTGGCGGCTGGCCTTCTCTGGGGCCTCAGTAGCTACACGCGAGAGCTCCTGAGCAGCACCGAACCATTTGTCATTCTCTTCTTTGGCTTCTTTCTCATGATTGCCATTTTATATGGCCTGCGCCGGGCCACGGATCCAACCGCACAGCACATCGACCTGATCGATACGACCCTTGTCTTTGGTAACCCCTTTGCAATCTTTGCCATTCAATCCATCATCATGCAGCCGATAGAAAATGGCGTCGGCATAAGCACCGCTGCAATGGGTCTTATCTACGGTGCCGTCAGCATCCGCTTCCTGCTGCGCGATAGCCGCACCGAAGCAAATCACCACCCGCTGACTGAAGCATTTCTCTTCCTCAGCTTCTTCTTCCTTGCATTGAGCGTGCCGTTGCTTGTCGAACCAACCACCACCACCGCAACGTGGGCCGTCACCGGCGCAATCTGGGTGTGGATGGGCACGCAGCGCCAACGAACCTGGACTCGGCTCTTTGGCCTGCTGGTTCAACTGGGCGCAGGGGTATTCTTTGTTTGGGATTTTGGAATCGACACCTTTTTTTCGGCTACCGTGGAAAGTATACCGTTTATGAATGCGACCTACGTTGGCACACTTTTGCTTGCAGGATCAGGACTCTTCTCAGCTTATCAACTGTGGCGCGGCAAAGTGTTTGTGGCCAATCTTAGCGATGAAGAAAGCAGTGGCGCAGAGGTAGAAGTTGTAAATCGGATCGGTCGCTGGCCTGCTGTTTCCGCACTGGTCTTGACGTGGGCATTGGGCTGGTGGTTTGGCGGCGGCATCATGCAAATTGTGGATCTGTTCATGCCCTATGATTTCGTCAATTCAATCGAACGTCTATTCTCTGGCACCGCATCATCAGCAACGATTCCAGCAAATTTGTGGACCACAATTTTGCTTTTCATCGCTGGTTCGGCTGCGCTTTTTGAAGCGTGTGGACGGGGGCTGCGCTGGCACACATTGCGTCGCCCGATGATTCTTTTACTGCCCGTTTTGGCACTCTTTTCAATCATTCAGCTTGCTTATGTACCGCACCACTTTGCAGGAATGGGTTGGCTCATTTGGCCCATCGTTGTGTTCCTTTACTACTGGATCCTCTTCCAACAGCAGGTCGACTTTGGGTCACATCTTGAGTCAGACGGAAACGAAACCAAATATGCCGACGCACCCTCTGGCTTTAGCTGGGCACATGCCGGCACCTTTTGGCTGCTTACCTTTATTCTAACGTGGTTTGCAGGCTGGTTTGTCAACAAAGAGTGGGCTAGCGACACCTGGATGATTAGTGCCGTAGCAACTGTGCCATCCTTGTTCATCTTTGCGTTGAGCGTCGGGATCGATCAATTCCCGCGCTTTATGCGCACACATAAAAATACGTACCTTGGGATAGGCATTTGCCCCATTGCACTCTTTGTTTTGGGATGGAGTTTACTGGGCTTTGGCAGCAGCAGCGGCGGTATCGATCCTGTGGCCTACATTCCGCTACTCAACCCGCTCGATCTATCGCAGGTGGTCGTGTTTGCCGCACTTTTTGTATGGTTACGCAAGCACGAGCAGCCCACAAGAACCATGCTTGGTCGATCTTGGGGCATGCTCGGTTTTATTGCATTCAATCTGTTGATCGCGCGAACGGTCCACCACACGATGGCGGTTCCATTTACATGGGATGATCTCTTCTACTTTGGGCCGCTACAGATGATCTATTCAGTACTGTGGGGCGCGCTCGCATTGCTGCTCATGTTCTGGTCGCGCCGCAACGGTCAACGCATTTTGTGGGGCTCTGGTGCCCTTATTTTGGCGCTAACAATTGCCAAACTCTTCTTGGTCGATTTAGCCAATTCGGACTCGATTGCGCGTATCGTTTCATTCATCGGCGTCGGGCTTCTGGTCATGATCATTGCCTATTTCGCACCCGCACCCCAAGGGAAAGACTTTGAGGAGCCGACAATCTTATCTGACTCTGTATAGGAAAACCGCTTGCCTTACTGCTTTATCGTTCCGCACGAGGCGCACTTAAATAGCCTCGGTTCAGATAGAGTAAATAAAAAAGCCGCGCTGACATATCAGTGCGGCTTTTTATTTACTCTATCTGAAAAATCTACAAGTTTTCGCCAGAAAATATAGTGAGAATAAATACGCATTATTGCGGATATAAATTGAAATATTTTTCTGATAAGCTAGTTACCATAGTAGAACAATCGCGACACGACATCGCAAAATTAGATATCAATGCTTGTAGATTCTACATATCGCACTTCCCCTTTGAAACATCGCACAAACGAAAAACCGAATTCGCATAGGGTGAATTGCTACGGAAAATATTATTACTTGGAGGTTTTAACCAATGGATCATGATTGGATATACAACAATAATTGTAAAAGGAATTCTTTGCAAGCATCTCAAATAAAGACGATTCAAGTAAAGACGGGAGGCAAAAATGTATGGCGATCCCTTGTTGCTAGCTGCTTAGCCACCATACTCTGTTTTGTGACAGCGTGGCAACCAACGCCGCTGTATGCGCAAAGCGGGCCGATATGTTTTGGCGTAACGGATGGGTCGGGTAACCAGAATGGTGGCGATACATTAGTAAG
>Ga0209187_1000884_pt1 | contig 42095 bp, 20 predicted proteins | sample BantaG_FD_187430 | JGI IMG/M metagenome (GOLD analysis project Ga0209187, IMG submission 187430) | Marine algal microbial communities from Bantry Bay, Ireland - BantryBay_4 metaG (SPAdes) (version 2) | ecosystem: Host-associated > Algae > Red algae > Unclassified | place: Bantry Bay, Ireland...
GCTTCTCTTTACGAGGTTTTACGTTACTTTGTGTATTGAAAGTCTTTTGATTTTTCATATCCAAATTTACTGATTAAAATGAGTTTATATAAACTCAATCTTTGTCAAGTAATATTGGGCATAACTAAATTCATAACTCATAATTTATAACTCATAATTCATAACTCATAAATTCAATACCTGATTTCAACAACTCCAATTTTAGAGCGATTTAAATACCAAGTATCGTAATCCGTTATTTGGACGATGCCGTCTAAATTTCCATCTATTGGATCATATGTATAGAGAGATGCGGGATTGATCAACCAAGCGTCGCTGTCGGAGTTTTGGATGATGCCGTCTGTGGTGTAATCGCCTGCAAATAGGGTGGCTGTTCCGTCAGGGTAAGCTTTTTGCTGTAAGGGCCCAAAGGCATTGTTTGTGGTTGCCGTGAAATCATAACTCATATTACTTGATGCATCGACTTGTGATGAAGAAATTACATCTAAATGGTTTCGGTGGCGCACAACAATGTGATAAGGTTCATCCTGAACTAAATTTTCAAAGCTCAACGACTCATTGTTGGTATCAACGACTTCTCCATTGCTTAGTAAAAGTCCTGCTTTGCTTTCAACTATGTAAGTAGTGGCTTCTCCTGTTTCAGAAGGAGTGCCTCCTCGCATTTCTACTAACACCCAGTCCACAACATCTAGCGGCATATTGTCAAGGGTTTCTGTACCAGTATAATTCCACGGTGGAACATTGTATGGCTGTGATAAAGGCAGTAAATATTGATCGGCTAAGGCGGTTGTCATAGTTCGTGTCGTAGGGTCATAAGCTCCTTCTAAAAATACTCTGAGAGATAGTTCTGCGTTTTCGGGAGCAGGACATAAAGGAGCTGTTGCGGAAATGGTAAAGCTGCATTCACCCGATGAATCATAGACATCAAAGGTGTATTCTGAGATGCCGTCCCCTCTAAATGGACCAGCTGTTACATAACCTTTGAACTGGAGGTCACCACCAGTGTAGGAATGGTCGGCATAGGGCGCACCATTTAAATCAATTGAGAAAGAATCTGTAGTGGCACCTCCATACTCAAAGCCTATATTAAAATAAAAATCATCATTAATATCACAAGGTTCTGTGGAGATAAAAGAATTTGCAAGAACACAGTCATTGGGACCAACCAAGCCAATCCATATTCTTTCTGAACCTTCTCCTTGATCTATACACAGAGAAGTGATTTCTACGAGATATTTTGTTTCTGAATCGGCAGGAAAAGGACCAATGGTCACTTCAATATCTTCGGGAATACGATATTCTCCAACAGGGACACCGTTGACTAAAATGGTGTATCCATAAAACATGGCAATAGGAAAATTGTCCCAATAATTTTCATAATTAAATGTGCCATTGGTGATGTGTATTAAAAAATCTTCATTGTTATTGACTTTTTCTATTTCATAGTCTGCAGCAAAACCATTTGCATTAAAAGTATTAAATCTACTGAAGAATTCACTATTAGAACAATCGTTATCGGTGTCGTAATCGCGAATGTATCTAGCCCTTGGTTTACAGCAGGGGTTTTCTGAATCAATAATTAGTAGTAATGTTTTTTCATAAGTTCCTGGAGAGATGCTGTCAAAATTTATTTGGAAGGGTGGTTGTACACCATATTCTCTGTAAAATGTATCGGCTGGATTTAGCCAAATGAGGTCGTAAGTATTATTTGGTGGATGGTCAAAATCTATATTAAATGTTCCTCCATCGGTACAGACAGAATCGGTTAATTCATCAATGGATAAGTTCTCAATGCCGCACAATTCAATTAAGCAGTCTAAAGTAATTGTTATTGAATCTCTACAATCTGTTGATAGGGAATCTACGACGAGAAAAGTGATTTCATTGCCACTGCCATTATAATAACTATCCAGAGAAACAAAGCCATTTTGATCAAGTTCTGTATAACTAATAGTAGCAGGAAAAAAGCTATTCCAAGAATAGACCTGAAAATTATTTCCCACCGTTCCTTGATAATCAAAAGATATATCAACTTGGTAACGACCTAAAGCATCACATGTGGGAATAACCATCAAATTAGAAATTTGACACGCGGAACCCTGACAGGTCTGAGCATCAACGGTTATGCTATTGGTGCTACAAGAAGCTTGATTTTCATTGTCACTGACGTATATTTCCCAATCTGTTGTTCCATCTGCTGTGAAAGGACCAAGGCTTATAACTCCGTCCAAGTAAAGAGTTTGATAGCTGTATGAATTAAATTCTGTTCCATTGATCATAATCGCAAAACCTTCTGCACCTGGATTTTCAAAATCGAAATCAATGTCTATATACAGTTCTCCAAAACCATTACAATTTGTAGAAACTACGTTGAAATTAGATAAGCCACAATCACCAGGCGTTGTGCCACAATTTACAATAATGCTTTTGTGAAGAATTAAAGAATCGCAGGTTGTGGGGTAGCAAAATTCTTTAAATACATAATTAATTGTAATTGGTGTGCCGTGTAATGCTTCTGGAACAAATGCAGGGTCAAAATAATTTCCGTCCACACCAATTCCGTTGAATTCTACCCAGTAGAAACTTGATTCATTGATTAGGTATATAGGATCATCTGTACACGAGTAAGTATCTTGTAAAGAAGCGATTAAAGGATTGTATTCTTCTTCGTCTTTTTTATAAATTAATAAACTCCATACTTCTTCATCTCCTGACAAAGCGAAATAAGTATATGTTGGTCCTAATGCGGTATTATATCCATGACTTGAAAAATTATTGGGAGACGAAGAGTTGCAACTTGGTGTGAGATTCTCCATGTCACAACTAAATGTTAGATCATAAGAATCTTCACCGTCAACAAAGGAAAAATCATCTCTATCGGTATAAATGTACATATAATTTATAGCATCATTTGAAGAGGTGCAGTATTCATAACTAAAATCGAAGTTGTAAATGCTCTTGCTAAACATACTGTATTGAGGATCATTTAACCATATATTTCGAGTGTACTCTATTGAATTAATAGCACCAGTTGTTGGTGAAATGTTATAGTAAGTATATATCAGACTATCCCCTATAATATTTCTAGAAGTTATAGAATCAATGCCATAAATTACATTGACTAGTTCCCCTGTAAAATCGTAAAAATCTTGTTTATAATAAAGGACATCTCCCGCTTCATAAGGAATAAAGTCAGCAACGGTCCAAGCTTTTGTTCCTTGTAAAATATCATTGCTGTCTTCAAAACCCAATAACTTGACAGTTGTTTGCGGTGTTGTTAATAATTCAATGAAAGGCAAAAAAGTAAGGAATCCATAGTTTTTACTTAATTTATATTGATGGTTGTCATAATCGCTATCTACAGGCTGTCCATTGTTGTAAGCTTTGAGGCTAAAAATTTTGACACTATCGGTAATACCAAAAATGGACTCAGTTGTTTTATTGGTGCATGTAATTTGTATTTCATCAAAATTTGTAGGATAAATAGTAGTGCTTTGACCAACTTCCAATGTATGGTCAAAGACGAAATTTCCATTCAAATAGTAGTTTCCATTGACTTGTTGAACAGGTGTTTTGATGGAAATAAAACTACTTGTTTGAGGATCATAATAATCTAACCAAGTTTGATCACCAAAATATGTTTCTGATAAACAATTGAATATCAGATTGTCAAGGTATCTAACATGAAAATAATAATTATTGGTATCCCCATTTTCTATCAATGAATCGGCATAGTAAACGGATTTTGAATAGTGTGTTGGGTTTTCAAATTCAAACCAAGATTCTTGATTGTAAGGGAAAGGTGTCCAGTTTTGGGCAAATAATCCGCATGAACATAAAAGAGCAAAGAGGAATAGAAATTTTTTCATAAGAAGTTGTTTTTCAAACCATTAAAATAGGTTGTTCTGTGATTCCCTTCTATTATTTCCCATCAAAATAGGAAAAACTTACAGCCACACTACATATATCACAAACAGTCGATGTGTTGTCATGCAATATATACAATTCCAAGCTTCTATACAATTTTATTATATGTTTTAACGGTTTTTAGCCACTCCTTCGCCAATTTCATCCCCCGCACTTCCCTTGCTTTTTCTTGGATATTGCGCAGTCGTTATAATTGTTGGGTAATTGCAAGATGGGCAACCGCAAGGGTTGCCCGTACGTATTGGGAGATCGGAAAGATTGCCCCTATAATGAAATTGCATTTTGTGCATTTATTATATCAATTTGCAAAATCCCTTTGATAGATCGTTCTGTACTTTCTTGAATTTTAGATTTTCCTTAATCGTGCCATCCAAATATTCCACTGTTACCAATTCATTTCTACCTATTTTTGGGATGGCTGGTTCTGGGCTTCTTCTTTCTAATGTTGGTTCTTCAAATTCATTAAATAATTCTGAAAATTTATCGTCTTGACTCAGCACTTCCAATAACTCATCATCATCTAATTTTTCAAGTTCCTCTATTTCATCTTGTAATGCTGCCAACTCATCTTCATCCATATCTGCTACCATGTTTTCGAAACTAGCAATTGTCTTTGGATCAAGATTTAGATCATTAAAATCTATATCATCGAGCTTATTGTCCTCTTCTTCTTCTTCATTTGGAAGCTTTGGTAATTTTTTCAAACTCTTTAAGTAAATATTACTATCCTCGGCAGGCTTTCCACTTTTAACGACATCAAAGAATACTATTACCAAACATTGAGCTATTAAGACTTTAGCCTCTTCTTCTGAATAACCTTCTGAAACCAATCGGTGAAAAGCCTGTTTTGCTTCTGGCGGATCATTGTTTTCTATTTGCTCATTGACCATATGCAACATGGCTGCCCTTCTATTTTCTTCTTCTTCAGTCATTTGAAATGTTTTTTCAGGTGATTAATAATTTATTTTACTCAGTGTGTGTATAGCAAATTTAGTAAAATATATTGGGAATAGCCAAAAATTGTTGTGTGCAGGTTTTGCTCAAAACAAACAAAGAAGGTTCGTCAGAACAAACAAAGAAGGTCTGTCAAAACAAACAAAGAAGGTTCGTCATCTCGTGTGCGAGTCCAACCAGAATTTCTGGAGCGTAGCGTAAGAAATATCTGTGGTCCGACATTTCGGGATCCACGCCTTCAATGTTTAGGACCCCACCAGTAAACAAGACCAAACCCATATTTAGTGCTATTACTTAATGTTTCAACCACCAAGTCACAAAGCACACAAAGCCCTTTGTTCTATAGGCTTATTGTTAGTCCCTTTTTTTGAACGCGGATGACGCAGATTTCCAAACGCGGATTTAAAAATCTGTGTTGCTTGTATCTGCGCGATCCGTGTTCTGTAAGATCATCGTAAAAATAATTGATACACTGCTGATGTTAATCCATCTTATAAAAATGTCAATACAAGTCCTGAAAGGACGCAAGATCATAAGGATGGATGCAATCCATCCTGACTGAGATAATAGGAGAGAGAATGCAATTTAAATATTCCCTCTCCCCGAAAATCAAAAAAAGCTCTGGTAGCAGGGCTCGAACCTGCGTCTACCCGGTCCAGAGCCGGGCGTTCTACCACTGAACTATACCAGAAAAAAAATGGGTGCAGGACTCGAACCTACGTCTTCTCGGTAATCGAGCCGAGTATTCTACCGCTGAATTAACCCATTTAACTTTATTAAATTAATTATTTTCTGGATAAAAATACTTTACTTTTTTTCCAGAAAAATATTTGTGCCTTTTCAATGCTGTTGCTAAAAAAGGATTGGATACTTCAACACCATGAACCAATTCAGGTGTTGGTTTGAACTTTTCTACTCTGTGTTTTCTTGGAGCAACCCAGCCTGATTTTTCTGCATCTAATCCAGCATCTTTGCAATACTTTATTACTAAATTTTTATTGCATTTTTCTTTTCCTTCAAAAACTTCCCAAGGCAAAGGGAGCTTATTCCAGACCTCCGTGTTTGGGTCTAGTTTTCCACCCGAAGAACAATGCCAAGCAACAACATCGGCTGCCATTAGTCTCATAACTTTACCAAAACAAATTTCATCTAGAATATAATTCATACCCATTGAATGAATTAAATTCATCCAGTTGTCACGAGCTTTATTCCAAGCCCCAGCAGTGTTGTTCCAAGTCGTAGAATCATTTCCTCTTTGGACAATCATTGTTTCTCTTCGAATGGAACTATGACTCCAAATTTCTTTCAATAATTGTGCTATATCTTGAATAATATTCGTCCATTTCCCCAATAATTGTCCTTTTTGATTATCAGTCAATTTAGTCAAAACTTCTTGATTTGGATAAATATAAGATATTGCCAACCAATTTGTTTGATTGTCCATTGATTCTGATTTTTTTCTGCCAAACAAACTAAATGGGATGGTTCTTTTTCCCGTACATCTTTTGTAAAGCATATTACTTATTTCATCAAACGCTCTCGCTTGACTCTTGTTTGTGAATACACTTCGTAGATTGCATTTAGAGTTGTAGTAAGCAATGAAACAAGCAGTGTTTTTATTTTTACTAAAATTTTCAAAATCAAGATGATGAACGATTCCGTGTTTTGCTATTTTTTGAAATTCAACTTTTCTGATTTCACGTTGAAATTTCAAAAGTTTTTTTTCTAACCTTTTAAGCAATCTCCATTTCTTGTTATAGTTTCTTTTAGAAATATCTAGACCAATTTCTTTTCTTTCAGATTTATTTAATCTATCAGCTAAGAAGTTGTTGTTTCCGACATCTTTATGAATGAGTGGGGAAACTTCATCAATAAAACCTTTAATATCTGGAACATAGTTATAGTCGATTTCATTTACATCCTCAAGTTTGAATATTTCAATGGCTTTTTTTATTTGTTTTTCTGCACCAACTGCTGCGGAAAATTCTTGCATCATGGATGTATAGCTAAATAATTGCCTCTTTAATGAACCTTTAGCAGCTTTTTCAAGAACCTGCAATTCAGCAGAGTTAAGGTCGTTTCCAAGTACACTAATGATAATTTCTGCAATATCTTCAGGTCTTTTTCGCTGACTCAAACTTTTATATAACTTTTTCATTTCCATTTTTCAATCACTTTTTATAATTATACTGCAATATTAAAATGGTAGTGCGCACTCTTTTTGCGTAGTATGAAATTTTTTATTTTTTTTATTCTACTTCTACTTATTCACGCTCTATTTGTCAAACTGTGTGGATAGAGATTTCTCAAATCACAGTAGGTAGCATGGAGACTATTAATCTAAAGTAATTGTGAAGGTTTCGTTTGGATTAAAATTAAATCCTTCGCCTATTTCTACATAAACTTCGTTATTTGATACCACATTCAAACGAACTGAACTAGAGCTAGAAGATCCGCTGTTGATGTTTTGATCTTCATCAAATTTGAAGTAATAACGGTCAAAAGTTCCTGCTTCAAGTGTTCTAAAAGACATACCGTAAGTTGAATTATCTGCGGTTGCGACAAGAGTGAAAGTGATTTCATCTTCATCCAAATCAATATCGTACAAACCATTTAAGTAAGCTGGGAATTCTTTTGCAGTTGAGATGGTTTCTGTTGCTGCTAGTGCGTTTGCTGATTGACCAAAAATTGTTTCAATTGGTGTTTCTACTCCTCCTGTTCCACCATCTGAAGGGGCAGCAGCAGTTTGTAAAGTATTGGTCACTGTCACACTTGATCCCAATGTAATTGGTGTAGTTTCATCATCATCATTACAAGAAGTAAATAATGCACCGACAATAAATACACCTAATACGATTAATAAGTTTAAACTTTTCATTTTATAAAATTTTCGTAGTTGTCTATTTTTGATCATTCTTTAAGGCTCATGAAAGGATTTAGTGGAAACGCTGTTGGTCTTTGGCTGTTGGCCTTTAGCTGTTGGTCTTTAGCTTTTTGCCAAAAGCCAAGAGCTAAAAGCTAAAAGCCAAGAGCTAAAAGCTAAAAGCTTTTCCACTAAATTCCTCCATGAGCCTTCTTTAATAATACCACAAAGATGGGGATTATATTATAAGGTGACTTTATTGTCAAATTTGAGATGTTGAATTGTTTTTTTTTATTTCGTTTTATTTACCATCCTCCATTGCGCTTTTTCCATTTTTCTAATATACTTAATGTTTTATGATAGTCAATATACCCATTGTATTCTAAGATTTTACAAGAATAAGAGACTATTGCTCTTTTCTTTGCTGTTTTTGTTAATTTTTCTAATTGTTTTTTCACTTTATCCTCTAACTCATCTGCATCATCAAAAGAGTAATAGATTTCTAATCCAAATACAGCATAATACTGTATCATCTCATCTTTGTTCGTGATTTTTGGTTGAAGAATTTCCTTCATTCCTTCTATTTCATAAAATTCATATAAGTGAGTCATCCAATTCAGGGCTTCTCTTACTCTATTGCTATAGCGTTTTGATTTATCATCTTTGCTAGCAATTATTTCTTTTCCGTATTTTACTAATTGAGTCGCTACTTTTAATGCTTCTCTATCAAGACTACTATCCTCTTCATCCAAAAAATCTTCATCGTACTCTTCGTCAAGTTCTCTTATTTTCATTGGTAAATAAACAAGGATGTTTTTAGCAATTTCTTCTTCTCTAAAAAAGGCTTTTGTATTTTTTATTTTTGAAAGTTCACGGTGTAAGTGAATTAAATCTTTCATTTTTGATTCGTTTGAAATTTTTATTCTACGTAATTTTGTAAACAAATCCCAAAGACCCTTTTTAGCATCTTTGTATGAAATTTTATCATCCGTGCAAATGGTAAGTATTTCTGTGCTTATTTCTTTTATAGTTGTTTTTTTTACTATTTTCATTTTTCTTTTTCAATCTTATCAGAAACAGGTAAATGATGGCTGTTTTGAGAAGCTACACCATAACTAAATCCCTCCCGAATTTACAAATAATTTTGTTTTTTTACAAAACCTTCAAATTCAATTCTGGAAATTTTGATTCCGTAAAACCCATTTTTTTATAAACATTCATTCCATCATTTGTGGCGTGTAGGCTTACTTGTTCTTATGATGTTTTGTGTTCTGTTAAGGCGGAAAGGGAAGTGCGGAGGACGAAATTAGCGACGGAGCAGCTAAATTGGCGAAACTACGCCCGATGTGAGTGGAAATGTTTTTACACAGGTGTGTTTTTAATACCTACACCTGCGAGGTTTTCAAAATCTCGCAGGTGTAGGTATTAAAAACATTGCAGCGGCAGCGGGGAGACAATTTGATCGAAGATGATCCTCGCCGTCCGTATTATAATTATGAAGTATGAGTTATGAATTAGCATTAAACCACAGTATTCTGCCAAAAATGTAGAAGCATTCCAACATTGAAGCATTATTAAAACCTGATTCTTGTAAGTTCCGTATATCTACTGAAATGAGGTTGATAAATTTTAGAACGAATTATTAATTTCATTTCACTTATCTTTGCACTTAAATTTAAAATACAAAAACAAATAGAATGAATTGTTTTACCAAGATTTTCGCAATAGGTCTTTTATCAATGATGTTTGCTTGTACTTCTAATAATACGGCGGATACTACTCAAACTCCTGCTGCCACCAATTCTGCGGCTGCATCATCTGCAAACAATCAAAACAATGCTACTAAAGGAGCAGGTGCAAAAATAACAACAAACGGCAACTCTTCTGTTACTGAAGTGAAAAGTGGTTACAAAAATCCTGAGCAACTGAAAGATGTGTTTACCGTTGATAAGGCAAACACGCTTGGTCAGCAATTTGGAAAGCGTTACTGTAGTTGTGTGAAAAGCAAATCTGCAGGCGAATGCGATGAAATGATTAAAAAAGGCATCGGTAATATGAAAAATGTTATGAAAGCCAATGTAGGAAGAGCTTTTGACAAAGCATTTGACTATGCTAAAAATAATTGTGAGTAATTAGAACTTAAGAGCTTATTTAGGATTAGCTCATTTTAGTTTGTTAACGAGCTAATCCTAAATTTAATTTATAAACCAAGATAATGAGATTTTTTAAGCAAGTTTTCGCTATTTTTTTAGTAGCGTTTATGATTTCATGTGCAGCAGATTCAAAAGAAACCGTTGTACCCAAAAAAGCAATTTCTAAAACGGCTCCAGTTTCTTCGACTCAAAACCAAAATCGAAATCAAAACCAAATTGGTAGGGCTGTAAATGGAAATCAAGGTGGAAAAAATGGGCAATCAATACAAAAATCGTCAAACCAGTCAGAGGCACAAAAGCAAGCTAGAGCTAATTCGAATAATGCAGTTCAATCAAACAAATCTTCAAAGCCCATTAAAACAAGATATAGTGCTGGAACAGCTAATCATTTGGGAGGACAATTGGGTGGCAAATTGTGTATGTGTTTGAAAAACGAAGATGCAAAGAAGTGTGCAGAAATTAACCAAAGAATCAATGATGTAAAGGAGTCAATGAATCCTGAGACGCTTACCATATTTGAAAAGGCTTTTAATGCAACAAAAGAGGAATGTTAGCTTATTTATTGCTGTTTTTAAAGTCAAATCTTAGAATTGGGTGAAGTTTTTTAGAGATAATTTTATCTTTGTGGAAACTTATATTATATATAAAAAAACCATTCTAATGAAGTCGTATATCCAACTTGTTATTGTTTTAAGCATTTTTATCTTTGCTTCTTGTGCCTCTGACACCACTGCGGAAGCTCCTGTTACAGTGGAAACAACTAATGCTGTACCTGCCAAAGCCCAAGAAAAGACTATTGTTAACACAAAGACTCCACAGGAAGTCAAAAAAGATCCTCTTGCTAACCTTGAAGTTGGCAATTATACTGGATCAACTGATATGGAAGCTGCAAAAAAGGGAATCAATGCGGGAGCTGCTACTAAATTGGGAAGACAAATGGGAAAGCGTTTTTGTAAATGTACAGAAGGCGGAGTAGTAGAAAGCTGTCAAGCTAAAATTATAAAAAACTTAGAAGGATTGAAAAAGACTTTACATCCTAAAATTGCAGAAGCTTGTGAAAAGAATTTTTTGTTTGAAGCAGACAATTGTAAGTAGAGAGTGAGACAACCAATCAGAAGCCTGAAATTCTTTCCATATTTGAAAAGGCTTTAGATGCTACTAAAAGAGGAGTGTTGAAAAAACGACACATGATAATTGTATTATAAACTATTGTTTTACGTCATAAAAAAAACAGTTTTGCGTGCTGATTGTGATTTTTGTATAAATATTTTTCTAAAATGGTTGTATAAATCTGTTAAAACTTTAATGTTTTTATTTCTACTAGTAGATTTTAAATATTCAAACTAAATGCTTTATTTTAACAAAGATTGTGATATTCAATTCATTTAGCATTGATATTTAATCATTTAGATAGATTTCCCTGTATTATTCTTTTTATTAAAATATTAAATGCTTAGTTCATTACTAATTTGCATAGTAATTTGCGAATAATTGCACCTGTCCTTAATATAAATATGATTTTATTTTAGTAAATTTACAATTAGAAATAACCTGAATTACATCTTCATACTATAATAAAATTTTTGATCAGTTAAGCTATTACATTACTGACTTTGTAAATACTATATTAAAATATAGAGAATTAATGTTTTATTAACCTCAATAAATATATAAGATAAACCAAATAAACAATATTTTATTATGAAAAAATTTAAACTGCATATTTTTGCAATACTATTTTTGGGAGTTGGGCAATTGCTGAATGCCCAGTTCTGTGATGATGTCGGAGAGAACAGTTTTACTGATACTTGTGCGGAACAAATGGGAGATGGAACTAGTGGACCTGTAATAGCTCCTCCTTTAGATATTTATGATGCAACAACAGCCAGTGGTGGAACAGATGGTGTTGATGATATTCAAATTACTATAGAGGCCGTTGTTTGTAATTCAGGATGTGGTCAAGGTGGACCTTACAACATTGGTGGATGTATTGGTGGAACAGGTGCATTGGGAACCTCTTCTGATTTTGCTGCTGCTTTTAATAATGGCAATGGTGAAAATACTTGTATAAACGCTGGGGGTTATGTGTGTTACACCATTGATTTTATCAATGGTTTTTCCTCAACTGCTGCAGCTTTTGATTTGGGTCAATCAAGTAACAATGGTTCATCCGAAGGTTATGAAGGTTCTTTCGGATATGTTACAGCAGGTACAGATGCTAATGGTGCACCGCTTACAGGATTGCCAGCAGTTAATTTGGCGAATTTTTGCAATTATACTTCGACAGATTATGCTACAACCCAAATGTCAACTTTTTTAGGAGTTACAGGTCCAGGTACTTTCCAAACTGATGCTCAGAATACGCTTCAAAACAATACGGGTACACAAGCTTCAGATGCCAATGGTCAAAATATATGCGGAACTACTACTGCTGAAAATGGGGAAGATACCGCTTCTGGTACAGGACCAGATCAAGCAACGAGTGCTGCCACTGCTAATCCAAATTTAGGTCTTGCACCAACAGATGTTATCACGCAAATTAAATACATTTACTTTTATAGTTCAACTCCAAGTATAGATTGTGATAGTGACGGACTAACTGCAGCTAACTCAAATCCTTCTGGTTCTTGGGTAGGAGTGGATTTCTGTTTTGATCCTCCTTGTATGTATGAAGGAGAAATTGCTGCTGTTGAAAATTGTGGTGAATTTACAATTGATTTATCAAACATCATGTTCAGTGGCTCAGCTACTGGTACTTACGATGTTTTGGTAAATGGAGCAACGGTCTTAACAGGTGTAACAGGTGCTACTCAAACAGGCATTGGTCCTTATCCAGCTGACGGAACAACGGTTTATATGGTGCAAATTCAAGAATCGGGAGTACCTGATTGTGTGTTTGATTTGGAAATTACTGCACCAGTTGGAAATGTTCCTTCTTGTGGCACTTTCCCAGCAAACGAGCCAGGTGTAGATCCTAATTTACCAGAAAATACAACTCCTTAATCCTTTCTAAGATTGAAAAGGATATTTAACCAATTATTAAATCTTAGAAAATTTTAATAAAATGAAAAAAAATAAACTTATATATATAACAATATTAGCAATATTTTGCTTAGGAACTACTTTATCTGCTCAATGTGTAAGTGCAGATGAAGCCGACTTGGTTGATCTTTGTGTTACAGCCACAGAAACAGCTAATGCAGCTCCTGTCCCCGCTGGTACTTTCGATGTTTGGGATGCTGGAACCAATGCCGCTGGAACAGATGGAACAGATGATATTTCATTAACATTAGAGGCGATGGTCTTTACACCAAATGCCAACGGCACTTGTGATGATGGAGATTTTACCATTACAGGTTGTGTTGGACCTGCTACTCCTGACTTTTCAGCTACTTCCTCAGATGATTGTTATTGTACCAATGGTTATGTTTGTGTTACTGTTGATATGATTAATGGATTTTCTAGCGAGGCAAGTGGCTTAGATTTTCCTTTTACAAGTGTAAATGGTTCTACAGAAGGGCATGAAGCTATGTTTGCTTATGTTACCGCTGGAACTGATGCTACGGGAGCTCCCTTGACATTGCCAACAGTAAACTTGGGATTGCTAAGTACTTTTTGTGAACCTGAATATAATGCAGGTCCAGTTTCTACATTTGTTGGTGCCACAGGACCTGGATCTTTTTCTGTAGATCAAAATACTGGGGTAACAAATAATTGTGCTACTTCTGGACAAGCTGGAGAAGATACAGATTCTGGGGATAATCCAGGAGATAACTCTGATGCTCAATCGGAGAACCCTAATTGGGGATTAAATGCTACTGATGTAATTACTCAATATAAGATTATTTATTTTTATGGTAATACACCTGGTACTGATTGTGATGGTGATGGAGATACTGGTGTTGGTTCTAATCCAAGTGCCAATTTTGGTTCAATGGACTTTTGTCCTCCTCCTGCTTGTGTTATCGACCCTGCTACTGTTTCAAATATAGCTTGTGATGATAATGGAACACCAACGGATACCTCAGATGATTTTATTACTTTTGACATAACTGCAACTGGCACAAACTCTGCCACAACTTATGATGTAACAGGTGCAACACTTACACCAACTTCTGGTACTTATGGTATGGCTACTTCATTTGCTTCTGCAACTGGTACGGCTGGTGCTGGAGATTTAATGTTAACATTAACAGATGCTACAGATCCAAATTGTACTGCTATGGTTACAGTTACTGATCCAGGAACTTGTGAGTCTTGTGATCCTGCCATTGCAGCTGCAACGGCTCCACCAGCTGTCATTACTTCAGAAAGTGTTTGTCAAGCAGACAATGTATCACTAGCTGGTGGTGTGGTTGATCCTCCTGCTACAATGTGTCCTGCTGGCTCGACGTTAGAATACTCTTTGGATATGGGACCGTGGTCAACAATGATTCCTGTCTACGATCAAATGACATCCATTCAAATTGATACGCGTTGCGTTTGTGATTTAGATCCAAGCATAATAAGTGCAATTGGAACGGCTGTAACTGTTCCTGGTGTTTGTCCAACTTGCGACCCTATAATCGTAGTTGCTCAACCAGTTTGTAGCGCAGTAGGTGGAACTTACGATATTGAAATTGTAAGCATCACAGGTGGTGACGGAACAGGAACTGATTTTACAGTAACGGATGGTACAACTACCATAACTTATCCTGGAACAACAACAATACCAGGTCTGACTTATACTGATCAAAATACAAAAGTTACACTGACTATTACGGATGCTGACCTTGCTCTTTGTGAGGTAACCTATGATGTACTACAATTAAACTGTGAAGCTTTAGAGGTTTGTGATTGTGCGAACTGTGCAACAGGTTCTTATACTATAAATGCACAAGCTGCTGGAAACGGAGATGGTTTCAGTATGTTTTATGTTTTAGTAGATGGAACAGGAAATGTTGCCGCTGTCAATACAACAGGTAACTTTCCGAATTTACCAGATGTTGATGCTGCAGGCATACCAATAGTTTATGAAGTAAATGCTATTAATGTTTTGGATGCAGATTTAGCTGCTGCTCAAGCTGCTGTTGCGGTAGGTGCTCCATTTGATGCTGCCGCGCTTGCAGGAGCTTTTTGTGCAGATGCTTCTTGTAATGCTATGTTCCAAGAAAACTGTATGTGTATTCCTGATCCAATGTTGACTTGTCCAGCGGATGTTGATTTATGTGGTGATCCTGTTGCAATAACTTTAGTTGACAACAATACCAACACTGCCGCTGCTTCAACGGTGACTTATAGTGGAACAGCAGGAATATTTATTAATACACAAGGAACTCCAGCATTTTCAGATGATACAATAGACCCATCATTGGCTCCTGGTCCAGGAACCTATACTTTAACGGTAGTATTAACGAGTGCTGACGGATGTGATTCTCCAGCAGTTGAATGTACCATCATCTTAATGGCAGATTGTGATGCTGAAGGTGGTAGATTCTAGTATAAAAGATGTTAGGTCTATTTAGAACCTAAAATTAACAAATACAATCCCCCTCTTGCGAAAGCGAGAGGGGGATTTTTTATGTGCGTATGTTAAAGACGTTACGATTTGATGACTTTTGTATTACGGTTATATTAAGAGTTAATATATATTATTAATTTTTCATTAAATAATGATTAAATTTTCACTTTGAATCAAGGATTACCATTTTCGCATTTCAAAAAGATGAGTATTATTTACATATTTGTAATGAAGGAATGACGAGTTTGCCAGAATTAAAGAGACACATTTAGCTAATCTAATAAAGTTAACTTTCAAAGATTGACAGTAAATAACTGTTTTTGCATAAATAGAATTATAATTTTTATTAATTCTATTTCATAGTTAAATAATTTGGCTCATGGAGGAATTTAGTGGAAATGCTTTTAGCTTTTGGCACTTGGCTTTTGACCAATAGCCAAAAGCCAACAGCTAACAGCCACCAATACAACAGCCAAAGACCAACAACGTTTCCACTAAATCCTTTCATGAGCCAATAATTTTTGATCAATCGTCTAAGCATTTTGCTGATAAAGCAAGATGGATGGCTGTGCTTTGTCTTTAATCTAGAAGAACAAGAAAAACCTAATAAACATATAGTGAAATGAAATGAATAACTAGCTACTTATTTATTTAATCAAAAAATACTTCTATGCGTTTATCTATACTTTTTATTTTTGGCTTAATATTGATCTCGACCACTTTAAATGGTCAGTATTTCAGTTTGGGGAATTATTCTGAAGTTGTTTGTGAGGCGGACAATAGTCAGACAATCGGAACATTTGAAAACATTGTAGTTTATTGTTAAAAAGCATACTTTTTTGGAGAATGCCAATCTAACTGATCAGATTCAGTTGTCTTTAGTTTTTGTTGAGCCACTTTCTAACGTAACCTTATAAAGACCAGCACAACTATTTTTGTTGAAGGTAATAATCTGTTTGATCTAAATGTAAACGATGTTCAAAGCGGTGTTTATATTTTAAACTTAACAATTGATGGCGTTAAGAATAGTAGGAAAATTATGAAAATGTAAAGAGTTGGTTGTTTTTGAGAAAGTTGCAGCCTATTCCTCCTTATTTAGTGCCTTAAATTCATCAATAGTCATTTCCTTAAACTTATCCTCTCCCACAAATTTCAGCAGGAGCATTAGGTCTTTCCTGCTTACATTGCTTTTGATAGGGACAATTAAGTTCATCTGTTCATCCAAAAAAACGTAGGTTGGGGTAGGGATTTGGTCTTGCTCTTGGCAGAGCACTTTAGCCAAAGTACTATATTTTGGGCCTTGAAAACTAGCTTCACTGTGCCAATCCCTTCCATTAAAATGAATGGTTCGCTCTTCAAATACTCCTAATTGCATGGCATAAAAATGCTCATTTATGTAGGAAACAATGGCTGGATCTGTTAAAACGTACTCTTTTGCATGTTTGCAATCCTCACAGCCAGGGTCAAACACCAATACCAAGCCTTTTTTGTCTCCTTTGCTGAAGATTTTGTCAACTTCTTCAAATTCCATCCAATTTACAGTGCTTTCTGAGCAAGATGCAAAGCAGAATGCAATGATTGGTAAGTATATTTTAAGTATACAATGTACTTTTTGAAGCATTTTTGGTTGATTTAGGTCGATTTTAAGTGATTTTAATGGTAAATATATGTGAGAATTAGCAAAAAATGACTCGAAGAGTCATTCTTCGTCAAAATTTGAGCTATGATGAGCTATTTTCTAACTTCTTTATAGAACCCTAACACACAAGTTTGGTAATTTTTATCCGAATGAGATAGACGATATTTGTCCTACCATGACCATTCCCTTTTAACAGAATATGTAACAGTCCTTACTAATGAGTAATTAGCATTTGCATCTATATAGTTAAATTTCTTTCATAGGATTTAGTAAAGCCATTTTAGCATATTTCGAGATTGTATTTAGACGAAAAGGGTTATATTTTTCCTGAAACTAATTTATTGATATATAAAATAGGTTTAAGTTTCTTTGTGAAAGTGTGTATGCACAGAGTTAGCTTTTTTTAATTGAATTTAAATATTTAAAAGACATTTTGTCATACAGTTATATAATTATTCGCATATAATTTAACATTTTTAAAATGTTAAATTAACAATTTAAAATACTGAAAGATGGAATTAAGAAAATGAATGGAACCATATTTAAACGATATTTAATAGTAGCCTAAACGTTTAGTCATTGTTGTTTTATTTTAATATCATTAATTGTGATTTTAAATATTTGATTATTTTAAATATTTTCACTAAATTGTTATTATACTTAGTTATAACGTTTACAATAAGTACTGTATGAATATGTTAAAATACTAATATTTATATTAATAAAATGTATTGTAAATGTTAATTTTTTTAAGCATAGCATGATTTTTTGTTAAATATATTACATACATTTATGTTGAACTTTAACTTTTCGGTGTATTAGAAATACATCGTAAGAGTGTTTTTTATTAACTGTTGTGAAGTATACTTACTTATAACTTTTATGAATAATAATAGGCATTTTGCTATAAAGAGCGCCCTTTAGTAAGAAATTGACTGTTTCATTGATTGGTATCTTTTTGACAGATTGTCATAGAGGTGCTTTTGTGGGATAGTTAAGTAATTTATAGAGCATTATGCTTGCGATATAGAACAAAAAACTAATTCAATTAATAAAACTAAATCAAATGATTAAAAAACTTAAATTACTCCAGTTGGTAATGATGTGTGTCATTGTTACCTGTATGGTAGGGCTATCTTCATATGCCCAATCATCCACCGCAAAAAAGGATGTACAATCCGAAAGTATTGTTCATCAAAAATATCAAGCTGAATTAGAAAAGATTAACAAAGTTGAGGAATTAATTCTAGCTCAACCTCTTACTGATGAACTTGCTGATAAATTAGAAGATATTAAAGAAAAGAGGACTACATTAATTCAGAACATAGCTCAGTATAATAATGAATGTGCTGATAAATCAGAGAATTATAAAGTAAAGTCGGTTGCACATAATCAGAGTGCAACTCAGAATAGGCCAACTTTGAAAGCAAAAAGTGTTGATGATCAAGTAGATATTTATACTAGATCATTAGAGCTTAATAGAGAATACGGTGAGAAAGGGATTCCTTTCAAAACTGCAATTAAAACTGTCAATGGAAAACAATATATTGAGTTAGTGGAATTACCAGAACAACATGGTACAATACCAACTAAGAAACAATAGGCATATTTAAAATTTTAAATCACGAATAATATTATGAAGAAAATATATAATTTGATTTTTGTTTGTTGCCTCGTTCTTTTTTGTGTGGCAACTCAAAGTATTAATATAAATGCGCAAAACTGTACAACTGCCTTGCAACCACTTAGTGTGGTAGCTACTCAGGGACCTGCTTCTGGAATACCAACAACCCCACCAGGAACGCTGGCGCAATCTAGTACAATAAATGTTCAATGGGATCCTCAATGTGGAACTCGTGCAGGTGATGGATGTGAGTTTGGAGACAATAATTCACTTTTTTGGTATGTAGGTATATATGGTCAAAATGCACCAACACCAAATGGTATTGATAGAGAATGCGGTGTTACAGCAGTAACATTGGATTGTCCAGCAGTCGCTCCTGCAGTTAGCTTGGTAGTCAATAATGGTGGAGATTATAATGGACTGTGTTTGGCTCCTAAATCTTCAACATGCATTTCATCAGAATCTAGCCAAATGAGACCTGCTTCAGGTGGAGATATTACTTCTTGGCATACCTTTGGGGATGATGGAACAGGTACGCTTGGAGCATGTGATGGACCAGTTTTAGAGACGACTTTACCTATTTGTCCAGGACAATGTTACAACGTTGTGGTTTGGGAGTTTGTAATTGATCAACCTTCTGGAACTGGACCAAATGCTGATGGTGGTGCTGGTGGAACTGGTTTTCTATTACCATTTCCTGGTATGGATGCCAATATCTCATGTGGAAATATGGCATTATTAAGTGAGTCACCTCCTTCTGATATTGTATCAATTTGTATTGATGCAGCAGATGGTACTGATAACTCTTTAATAGAAAATCCAACTTTAACCGTTACAAATAGTGTAAATGGTGATCCTGCTTTAAGTGTTTGTGATGGTCTTAATAATGCAGCTTATACTGGTACTTTCCAATCACAACCTGAAGACATTGGTGATCCTTCATTGGCTGATCCATGCGAAGGTTCAAATTCAGATGTTTGCAATTCAATTGATGCAATTTCTGACCCTCTAACTTCTACTGGTTCAGTTGACCAAACAATTGGTGGTAATGGTAATGGTGGTGATGCAGGAGATATATCTGTAGTATTGGGAGGCGCAGGAAACTCCGCAAACGGTGCTCTTGGATTAGGAGCACATGTAGTTGAGGTAAACTGCCGTGAAGCCATTGGTATTATTTTCTCAACACCTGAAGGATGTAAAGGATTTACCGATCAATCTCAATTTGGTTTTCCAGCTTGTGATTTTTCTGACGGAACATTGTTATCTACCAATGCAAAAGTATATGTTTCTGTGAATGGTACATCTGTTTCTGGCGTTTCTGTTGCACCTTATCCAGCTTGTTATGCAGGTGGTAGTGGAACAGGAACTTGTGCAACAAATAGTGGTACGGGATATGGAGCAGATTACACAGCTCAATTTGGTAACTTTATTTCTGAAGATGATACCAATGGACAATGTATTACAAATCTTGTAGGTAATCCTTTTGAAGGTTCAGGTACAAATCCATTCACTTTACCAGGAGCACTTTCTGGTATTGATTTTGGCGATGGTGTTGCACGTGATGTGTCTACTGTTTGTGTTAAATATGAAGATCCTTGCGATGGTTCTAAATCTATTACTTGTATTAAATTTATCTCTGATGCCCCACCTTTGGATGCTCAGGTAGCGGCTTGTAATGAAACTTGTCCAGGTGCCGCAGATGGTGCCTTAATTGTATATGATGTTGCTGGTGGATCTGATGATCCTAATGCTGATTCTGATTATGCTGATGGTTTATCTGGTGCAGGTAGCTACGAAATTGACGTAGTTGCTGGTCCAGTAACTGGTCAAATCTTTACTTATGCAGGTGGTTCTTCTTGGCAAGCAACTGGTTTGCCTCCTGGTGTTTATACCATTGATATTAGAGATGCTTTAGCACCTGGTGATACTTTTGATGATGATGCAGATGACGTAAATGCAACTTGTGGTGCAGCTTGTACGATTCAACGTGTTGTGGAAATTTTAGCTGGTCCTACCTTACCTGTTGTTCCAACTGTAGTACAACCTACTTGTGACGATGATGGTACAGCGAGCATTGTAATTGATAAAATTTCAACTTTTGCTAATGGGCAAGTAATTGAAAGTAGTGGACCAGGTACTGTACCTGGTGATTTTGCAACAGTAAGTACAAGTGGTACAACACCAACTACTGGGTTATATGCAGGTTGTCCTTCTGATGCACTTAGTGCTGCTGCTGTTGTAGAAATATGCATCGTTAATTTTGTAAATGTAACGAATAATTCAGGTGGAGATTTAGCAGGAACGCAAATTGCCGTTGCAATAAATGGTAGTGGAGCTCCAAATGCTTTCTTGTCAAATGGTAATGCTTTTGGTGGAGGTGGTAGTTTAGGTGCTGGTCCCGTTACGATGTGTTATGTAGCAGAAGCAGGTGCAGGTGCAGGTCCAGATAATGCAGGAGCTACTTGGGCTTCGATATTTGCAGGAGCACCAGCAAATGGTCTTACTATAGATTTAATTGTTTCTGATGGTTTTGGCACAGGAGATACATACTCATATGATGATATAACTATTACAATAAATGACCAATTTTGCACAACCGAAGCAAATATTACAGCTTTCTGTGATGGCTTAGGTCCAGATAACGGTGATGGAGCAGGAGGAATTACCTCTGCTGATCAAACTTTAACATGGGCAAGTTCTAATGGAGTAGATGCAGGTGCAGAACCAGCTTTTGACTTTATTACTTTGGCTGGTCCTGGTGAAAATGATGCTACTTTTGATAATCAAGTAGCTTTAGATGCTGGTGTTGCTCCAGGTACAGATGTATGTTATTCTATAACAGGTTATGTGCCTGGGAATGAATTTGATAATACCACTTCAATAACTGATAATCAAGGATTTCTTAATGATTTGGGTGTTGGTGACGCAGCTATGGGTTGCTATGCTGGGGTTTGTTGTGAAGTTACAGAAGAAGTTTGCTTCACTGTATTCCCTAAACCATTACCACCAATGGCTACTCCTGTTTGTATATGTGAAGGAGATGCTCCTGTGGCTTTAACAGCAACTGGTATGTGTGATCCTACTAGTGAAAGTGAAAGTGGCAATACGGATACCTCTATTGGGCAATTCCTAAGCCCTAATGTTGCTGGTGCTGCTGGTGAAGTTTATGAATTTGGACCACCAACCATTCCAGCTGGCTGTTCAATAGCTAGTTTAGACATAACGGTTTCTGGCGCATCTCCAAACAATGTTGAAGTAGTAGATTTTGGGAATGGAAATACGCTTCTTGCTGGTGATGGTGCTATTTTTGGCGGTCCTGGTACCTATGTATTCTCAATTCCAGGTGGAGCATTAAATGCAGGCTCAATCATAGATCTTTATACCTATGATGACTTTGGTGTTCCTGTTACAGTTGCTAACGTAGTTTATACATGGACATACTCTTGTCCAGCTGCAACACCAGCTTACACTTGGTATGGTGATGATGGTGACTCTGACGGTCTATTACCAGACCCAAGTTTGGGTACAGTTGTAGGTTCAGGTGCAGCCTATACACCTGCTGCTGGTGATGTAGATATGTTTGGTGTTGCCTTCGACCCAGCTACTTGTGGTAATTATACCTACTGTGCAACAGTTGATTGTAATGGCTGTGTGGGTGAAGCTGAATGTTTCATTTATACGGTTAATCCTAGTCCTGGTTCTACAACGGATTTAATGGATGAAGTTTGTGATATTGATGCTCCTGTTGATTTTGACTTAGGAGCTTCTAATGGAGGCGGAACTGATTTTAATGTTTATACAGATGCAGCACTTACTACTCTAGCTACTGGTGGAACAGTGACTACAGGTATCTTTACAGCACCAGATACTGCTCCAGGTACATATACTTATTATTATGAAGAAGTTGGGGCAGATGCTTGTGCTTTCCCAGGTTTTGTTGAAGATGCTAACTGTGTTTGCACATTTACGCCTGGTGAAATTACTTTGGTTATCAATACGAGTCCTGCTGATCCAGTTGGAACACCAGATGAGGTATGTGAGGGAGAGCAAGGAACATTGATGGCAAGTGGATGTACTAATATTACTTGGTATAGTGATGCTGCTGGAACTACAATGGTAGCTACAGGAACATCTTATCAACCAGCAGATGTAGCTGTAGGTGTTTATACTTACTATGCTCAGTGTGAGGATAATGGTTGTTTAAGTGGACTTGTTCCAGTTGACTATACTGTTGCTGCACAGCCAACAATAGATACACCGAGCTTAACTTGTCAAAGTGGTCCACAACCATTGAATCCAATGCCAACTGGAGGAGTTTATTCTGGTTCAGGTGCTGGTTTTGTGGTCAACGATCAGTTAGATCCAGCTGGACAAACTCCTGGTACTTATGATTTGACTTATACTGTTGGTGACTGCTTTGTAACGATTCAGTTTGTTTATGATACGGACTGCGACGCAAACGGTGGTCAATTCTAGAAATTTAAAATAGATCATTTGATTTTGGTTTATGAATCCAAAATCTTTTAATCCCCTGCTGCAAGATGTGCAAAGCAGGGGATTTTTTTGTCTAGTACTGAATCAATTGTATTTTGAATTACTTTTTTTAAGTGAGATTTTTTTAAAAAATATGTCCTTAAATAGATAGTTATTTCAAATCTCTCTATTTGAGAATTTCAAATTTATATTAAGTTTTTGCTTGCAAAATGACATTTGTTTTTATCTTTATTGTTAAATGTCGATTTTTAAGTCGTTTATTGAACGATTTGATTTACTTATTTATATCAATTTTTATATAAAATTAATTGATTATAAACTGTTTATAATTTATTTCTAAAAATTTTATATGATAAATAGACATTTGTAATTTTGATAATATTTTTTAACCTTTTAACACAAAAAAGACAATAATTCTCATTGAGAACAAATAATTAATAAAAGAAAGAAGAATTTTAATTATTTATAAACCAAAATCAAATGATCAAAAATTTAAAACCAATTCCGTTGGGCATGGTATGTCTGATGGTTATGTGTGTTCTATGTCTCTCCTTGAACGCACAATCTTCCAGTAAACAGAATAGCAATTCTGATAACACTACCAAGCTGATCCAGTTAATTCAGCAAGAAACCGAATTGACAAAGGCTCCACTTACAGATGAAAATGTACAGAAATTAGAGGTGATTCAAGAAAAACGAATTGCTTTGCAAAAGAAGATCAAATCTAAATTCCAGTCAACTAATTTGACAAAATCTCAAACTTTTTCTACAGAGGCAAAAGCACTTGGAAACAATCAACAAAAGGAAATGGTTGCATCTGAGTTGAAAGCACAACGGAAGAAGCCACAAATGAGAAGAATTAGGAAGAAAGCTAAGCCATTGATTGTTAACTAAAAAATGATATTAAGTATGAAAAATTTATATTTACAAATATGTGTAAAAATGATTTTATGCTTTGCATTGTCATTTTTTACTTACGAAATTGCCTCTGCACAATGTAATACCGCTTTTACACCACAAAACGTTACTGTTGCTTTAAGTGGTGGAAGTACTGTTATAGATGATAATGGTGCTGCTATTTGTGGTATTCCAATTGGTAGTTCCAATGGTGCTGGACCAGATGCGGAATTGGTTGATGTGTGTATTGGATTTGATATTGGATGTGATGGTTCCCGTCCAGCTACTTCACCATGTAATGGTACTCCTGATGGAGGACTGTTATGGCATGCTGGATTTTATAGTCAATCGTCTCCTGCACCTAACGGCTTAAATGTCGAATATGGAACATCAACTTTTATTGGTATAGGTTGCGATGCCACTCAAATTTGGGATGGTGGTGATTATGGAACTGGTGCAGGTATTGAAGATTGCATGTACCCTAAAGCCTCTACTTGTTTTGATGTAATTATGGGACAACAAACAGATGCTGATGGTGGTCCTGATGAAATATTTGCTGTACTAGGTGGACCAGATGCTTGTACACTTGCGCCACCTGCTGCTGCACCAGCAGAAGTATTAGGTAATGATATTGTTTTTTGTTTTACTGCTGCTTTGTGTTCAGGTGTAACATATGATGTATTTCTTTGGGAGTATGTGATAAATCAGGACCCTAATACTTATAATGATAATCTTGCCGATGTTGGTGAAGATATCGCTTGTAATCCAAGAGATGGTAATGGTGTTATTGTTGTTGATGAATCTACTCCTAGTTCTGTTGTAACGATAACAGTACCTGGAGAGTTAAATTATATTACTCCACCAAGTATAACAGTTGATTTTACTCCAGGTGATCAGGTTTGTGCATCTGGAACAGCTTGTGTGAGCAGTGATTATCAGCTACAGCCAGATGTAACAGATGCTGCAAATTGTGGTGCTGTTACAACTGTTGGTCAAATAGTTGATGGTGATGGTGATGGTGTAATGAATACTATTCTAGATGCTTCTGATCCCAATAGTGATCTTTATATAGGAATGCCAGGTGCTGCTCCTTATTCTGGAAGTAATGGTGTAGGTTCTACAACTGCAACTGGTTTAGAATTAGGACCAAACGTTTTTGAGATAAATTGTAGAGATGCTATTTCTATTTCATATGATGCTCCTATAGGTTGTGGTGGCGTGTTACCACTTGGCAATGGAGAATCTTATACTGATGCTGCGGTTTATGTAACTGCAAATGTGGATGCTTGGCCTTATGTTTTTGATAATTGGGATCCTATGAATCAAGACCCACTTAACCCGAATACATTTGATGTACCGCAATGTGCAGATAATCCAACTTCTATTCAATGTCCTTCAAATTTAGACGGTGGCACACAAACATATCCTAATAATTATACATTATTATTTGGACCATTTGTTAATCCAGCTGATGGATCACTTTCTAATACTGGTAATGGTGGAGGGAATCCTTTTCCTGTAGAAGGATCTAATCCTTTATTAGCATCTGGAGCGACTACCATGGATTTTGGTGATGGAATTATGCGTACACTTTCAACCATATGTGTTCGTTATGAAGATCCTTGTAATGGTACAAAATCACAATCTTGTGCTACTTTCATTTCTGATGCTTCACCTATGGAAGCGACTGCTGATGTAGTTGGAATGTCTTGTGCTGGTGCCGACAATGGTCAGCTAATCATCACTGGATTGGTTGGTGGTTCTCAAGATCCTGATCTTGATGGCGATTTAGCAGGTGGATTGGACTATGTTTTCAATGGTTCTCCTGCTGCATTTACTCAATGTTCTCCAGGTGTCTGGGAAACAGATGCGGTTGTTCCTCCTGGAGTGTACACAGTAACAGTTGAAGATCCATTGGCTGCTGCCTGTGGTTCTGCTTGTGATGTAGAATTGGAATTTGTTATTCGTGATCAGTTGCCTTCTACTATTGTTGGTGCAGTTACTGTTTGTCCTGATCAATGTGCTATCGTTGAAGCTATTTTGCAGACAAATCCGATTAGCGAATTTCCAGCAACAGATGACTCTTTTGATACTGACCCAGGGACAAATGCAGATATTGTTGTTTGTGGTCCAGCTGGTTCTGGAGGGATAACAACAATTCCAGTTACTATTACAGCACCATCTCCTGCGGGAGCAACATCTTGCTCTAGTGTATTAGGTACAGGAGCAACGGATGCTTCATTAGTTGATTTTTGTTTTGATATCACAGGAGAATGGGATGGATTATCTCTTTATATAGATCATGGTGCTGGTGGAACTGGTAGCGAGCAAATTTGGTCAGGTACAAGTTATGGTGGAGGATCTGATACTGATGGAGGTGGAATTACAACACAAACATTTTGTGTTAATGCTGATGGTTTTACCTCAAACGCTTATGATGGTACTCTTGATGGAAATTCATTTGGTGGATCTTATAATGATACTGGTTTAGATCCAGCAGGTCCATGGACAATATATCTTCAAGATTTACAATGTGGAATGGCGAATGAAGCCATAGTTAATGGTGCAAGTATAGAGGTGATTTATCGTTGTGTTATACCTGAACCAGCAACAATCTGCGCAATGGTAGGAATGGATGCACTTGATTGGACATTTGATAGTGGCGCATCTGATTTATTGGTATTAGATGGTCCGATGAATGTAACTGGAGAATTTTGTGCACCAGCAGGAACAACTGCTGGCGATAATGTATATACTGTAAATGGTTTCCATACTTCAAATGCAATGATAGACGATGCGGCTTGTGGTGTACCACAGGAACAATGTTGTCCAATAACGGGAACAGTTACAGTAACTGTACTAGACGTACCACCTCCACCAACTCCAAGTTTAACAGACGGTCAGGAGTTTTGTGAGAGTGATCCTGTAGCACCTTTGACATTTACTCCACCATTGAGTCTAAATCCTGGTGCAGTTGACATAAATGATTTTGTGTTTGATGGTTTTGGAGAAATATTTATTAGTGTTGATGATCCAAATGGTGCACCAGTAGGTCCATCTGGAGGAGAAGTAAATGTTTGCGGTGGTGCTGTTATGGGTGCTGGTGGAAATTTCGTTTCTAACTTACCACCAGCTAACAACTCAGTTGATTATCCTGGTGAATATACTTTATGCGTAGGTGAAGATTTTGGTGATGGTCTAAATGCTGGAGAATTTACTATTGTAGATCAATGTGGAACGGTACTTATGACCGATGCTGATTGGGTAGCTAATTCTGCGGCTGATCCTGGTTCTTGCGATGCTATTTACTGCGTTACATTTGAAGTTCAACCAAACCAATTAGTTGTAACAGGTCCAGTTGTACAAACAGCAGATCCAGACGGTATCGCCAATAATGGAGATGAAGTATATGAATTTGATCCAGCGGCAGCAGCTATTGCTACTGGTGGTGATTGTATGACCAACCTTATTGAATACGAAATTGTTACTACTTGTGGTTGTATGGTAATGGAAAGCTTAAACTTATTTGTTTATGATGATCCAACAGCAGCGGGACCAATTGCATTAACCAATGCAGATTGTGCTGTAGATGGTACATTAACTATTGATGAAGCCACTGTATTAGCAATTTTAGGTGGTGGTTCTGGTGAATATGCTTTGACTTGGACAGATGGACAAGGAAATATGGGAACAATGGATCTGTATAGTACAACCGATGCAGGAACTCCTTCAATTACAATTGATGGTACTACAGCTACTTCTCCAATTACCGTTACAGTGGTAGATGCGGACAATGCTTATATGTCAACAGTATTGGGTGCTGATGGAGTAACTATGTTAATGTGTGATGGTAATATGTGTGAAACAAGTTTTGATATTACATTCGAACCTTGTTGTGCAGTGGTTCCAGATCCAACGGTAACCCCTGCAACTGTTTGTGAGGGAGAACCAGCAACACTTATGGCGACTTGTGGTGCAGGAGAAACAACCAATTGGTACGCTGACGATGGAACAGGAGCACCTGATATTGCTGGTGGTACTGTTGCAACTGGCGGAAGTTTTAGCCCTGCTGATGTTGCAGCTGGTACTTATACTTATTATGCAGAGTGTGAAGATGCGGATGGTTGTATAAGTAATCCAGTCCCTGTAACATTAACAATAGAAGCTCAACCAACTATAGATACTCCAGTAGTAACTTGTACAAGTGGTCCACAACCATTGAACCCAATGCCAACAGGAGGAACTTACTCTGGTTCAGGAGCAGGTTTTGTTGTAGCAGATCAAGTAGATCCAGCAGGGCAAACACCTGGTACGTATGATTTAACTTATACTGTAGGAAACTGTTCTGTAACGATTCAGTTCACCTATGATACTGACTGCGATGCAAACGGCGGTCAATTCTAATAGGATTAAGATATAATTTTAAGCCGAAGGTTTAAAGAGAAAATAGCAACCCCCACAACGCGCAAGCGTTGTGGGGGTTTTTTGTGCGCCGTACATAAATGATACAAAAAAAATGACCGTTGCCTGAGTTCTAATGTGAACTAGAAAAGGTTGCAAAAAATTACCAAAGTGATCCTGGGCTACCGACCGTTGCCTGAGGTTCTGTTGGTCAGAACTTCATTAATACAAGAACTAGAAAAGGTTGCAAAAAATTACCAAAGTGATCCTGGGCTACCGACCGTTGCCTGAGGTTCTGTTGGTCAGAATTTCATTAATAGAAGAAATAGAAAAGGTTGCAAAAAATTACCAAAGTGATCCTAGGCTACTCGAAGGCAATTCATAAAAAAGCAATAAAATGTTTACTATCAGACCGTTAATAAATTTGATGATGCCTAAATAGGTTATGTGGTAAAAAAACAATAGTATATGTATTTAGTATAAGTGTTTATTGTTTTACAAATAATATTATTGATATTTGAAGCATTTTGTTTATCAGAGATATATAAAATATTTTTAAATATAATGTAAGTTATTTTTTATGTTTAACTTCTAATGGTTAAGGTCTGTTATGCTTTATTTTGTGAAAACATGCAATGAATAATTGAAATGTTTTTCTCAGATAAACTTACAAGTCATTATATTTTATTAAATGATATTGTTTTAATTCACAATTTATAGATTATCAGATATTTATATTTATTCACTAGCTGTAATGTTAGTTTATTTTAATATATAAGCATTTGTTTTTAAATTTAATGCTTTTAAATGATGACGGAAATGATGAATTTCTAAAGAAATGTTCTTATTTTTATGTGACGAAATGGCTAATTGAATTTAAGTAACTCTTAATACTAAATAATTTATTAGACCTTTATTTTGATTTTTTTTTAAAAAAACTCTCCTATCCTTATGTGTGTGTCATTAGGAACAAACGATGGTGTGCTTTGAAAATTAAAAGTTAATACTTCTCAATTTAATTCAAATTGGATAGGCAGCGGATGCTGAGTTATTATTGAGTTGTTCCTGAATATATTGTATTTATTTTATTTAAAATAAGATTAATATCATTGAAGATTTAAATGGCTTTTTTGATAATAGTAATTTGATTATCAATATGCTAGGTTGATTTAAAATTGCTTTTCTGAAAAAACTAATTTATAATAAATTAAACTTGTTTGGGATACAATATTTTTGACTTGTATTGATTTAATTATGGTATTTATTTGCCTAAATTAGATTTGGATAAAATATTATTTTTTAGCTTGATTTCTTTGAAGAGATTACTTTTAATCCTTATTTTATTTATATTTAATATGATGTGGAACTTGAAAATAAACTAAAAATCATATGCTGGTTTTGATTTAATCACATATATTTATATTTAGTTTTTTCAGAAATTTGTGCCACATCCAAATTTTGCTACATATCAATTGAATACATTTTAAAATAAAAACAAATGTTTTTTATTTTAAATATTATTTGATATATGTCTCAACAACATGATTATTATACAAATTATGATTTTTCAAATTATGATAAACATTTTATAAGTACTTAAAAATTACTTAAACTATAAATTCCTTATACCTATTTAAAAATTAATAACCAAAAAAATGAAAAAAATAAGACAAAAAATAATTGCTCCCTTCCAGATATTGTCGTCTCGGGGAGTTATTAGCAATGCAAAATTTACTAACTATTATACAAATACGATTAAAACTTTCTTTTGTTGCTTTCTAATGTTCATAGCAATGCAAGGAGTTGTTGGGCAAACTTCTGGATTTTTTCCATGTGGTCAAGACGCATGCTTAGGTGCTGGTGGCGATTGTGACGCTCCAGCTCCTGAACCTGGGGAAGACTGTAATGGAGCTGACTTTGGTTGTGGTACACTATTTACTGCCGCAGAAATTCCACCTGCTCCAGTTGTTACTTCAGAAAGTGTTTGTCAGCCAGACAATACTTTAGATGGTGGTGTTATTGATTTTTCTGGAGTGACATGTCCTACTGCTGATTTGGTATTAGAGTTTTCAGTAGATGGTGGTATTACTTTTACAACAACAGCACCTGTTTATGATCAAGATAATCCAATTACTATTGATGTAAGATGTACTTGTAATGAAATTTCAGTTTCTACAGATGTTGCTTCGGTTACAACTATGCCTGGTGTTTGTGTTTGTCCAAACATTACAGCTATCACACCAGATGCTACAGAAGTTTGTAGTGGAACAGATATCAATGTTTGTATTGATTTTGATATTGCTATTGATGCTGCTGTAGTAATTACTGCTGATGTAAATGGAGTTATGGGTGTTGGAGTTGCTGGTGAAACGCAAATTTGTGTTGATGTTCCTACAGATAACCAAACTTGTGATCCAGTTCCTTTGACTTATACTATCGCTGTAGATTGCGATGGTGTTGATATTGACGCAACTGCTTTTGTTGTAGCAGACGCTCAAGTTTTTCCTCAATTAGATGAAACGATAGTACAACCTGATTGTATGGCTGAAGCTGGTTCGGCTATTTTGACTGTTGCTGGCGGTGGAATTGAATGTGCAAATGTTGTTGGTACAGTAGGTGTTCCTAATGTTTGTCCAGATATAGTAGATACAGACGCATCTTTAATTTTTGATTTCTCTACTTTTGATAGTCCGTGTTTTACTGGTACTGTTCAGACAGATCCTATTGATTGTGCAGTTGTTTGTCCTATTGTTTGTGATGCAGATGCTCCAACAATAAGCATTGATTGTACAGATTGTGGTGACGGAACTTTTGGAGGTCCTTGTACAGTTGTAAATGCAGGTGATGGAAGTGCCAATGCTGGAGAAATAACAGAGTTTATAGTAATTGATGATGCAGCAGGAACTGCAACTGGTACACCAGATGGTATTATTGCTGTTGGTGCAATAGCAGATGCTCAAGCAGCTGTAGATGGTTTAGCAGATGGAGAAGAGGTATGTGTAACAGCACTTACACACGTTCAAGTAGAATTAGATGGTGTAATTGCAGCACTTGATGCTGAGCTTGCTCCTTTAGGAATTGATCTTGGATTACCAGTTACTGGTAATACATTAGCTGGTGTTTTTGCTGCAATCCAAGCAGCGGGCGGTGGAGCAACTGTAGATTTAGCTACAATTGAAGACATAATTGCAAATGGAGATGGTGGTCTAGTTGATTTAGGTGCTATACTTGGTTTTCCTCCTGATGCATTAGTAATTGATATTCCTCCTTTCTGCTATGATGTTGATGCGGCTGTTTGTGTTACAGGTAATACTTGTCCTGCTCCAGTATCTACTATCATTGCAGATCCTTGTGATTGTGCAGCGGGTGAAGATACTAATGGTGACGGTGTTAATGATATTGCATTTACAAGTATTACAATTACTGATGCTGACGGAGCTGGTCAAGGATGGGATTTAACATCTCAAGATGGCAATTTCGTTGATATTGATGGTGTAACGCCAATAGGACCAGGATCAGTTGTTGACAACGGAGATGGTACTTATACAGTTACTGGATATATTACTGCTGACGGAGTAACTACTTATAATGTTACTTTTACAGCTACTGATGGTGAAGTATTAAGTATAGACAGCAATGGTACTTGCGATTGTGCAACACCACCTGCTGATATCCCAACTCTTTCTCAATGGGGATTAATCACTTTAGCATTGTTATTAATGACTTTTGGTTCTGTTAAATTAGCTGTTGGTAGCGTTGCTTTTGCAAGTGCTGGAAGCCGTAACATTCCTGTTCCAGGAACAAACAATTTCCAATTGCCATTTGATGCTGCTGTTTTCAGAAAAGCAACTACTATTACAGGAGTTTTAGCATTCATCGGATTTGCAATTTGTTTTGCAATCTTTGGAGCTATTTTCTTACCAGATGTTATTGGTGTTTTAATTGCAGGTCCAGTATTTGCATACTTAGCACACTTATTATACATCCTTGAAACTAGAAAAGAGAAATAATCTTTTTTAAAATATAAATATTCAAATAAAAAAGAGGCTATCCGAAAGGGTAGCCTCTTTTTTAATGCTTTTCAATAGTTGAAAATTGAAGGTTGAAAGTGTTTAATGGTTGAAAATTGAAAATTGAAGTATTGGGGCATTCTCGCATCAATATCTGCCAAAATGCAACTGTTGAGAAAAATCCAAAATGCATTAAGTTATTAGGTTCTCACATCAATATCTGCCAAAATGCAACCCGTAGAGACGCGATTCATCGCGTCTCCCCAACCGACCCAACCAGTTTCTATACATTGCAACGGACAAGCGGGGAGCCGAATCCGTTTAACAGCGACAAAAGACGGAGATGATCCTCGCCACCCAAAAAATAATTACGAATTGTAAATTACGAATTATCAGCCAATTCGTAATTAATAATTCGTAATTCGTAATTGATTATTGTTTCTGAGCTTATAGCAAATTTCCCAGCCAATAAAACCACGACCTCCCCTGACCCCTCCACGGGAGGGAAATTGTTTTGTACTTCGTGGTTGGGTTTAATTTGTTGTTTTTGTTTCTGTACTTAATACAAGATTTCCTAGCCAATAAAACCACAAAATTAATAAAGCAGACAAAACAATTCCCCTCCTTTGGAGGGGTCAGGGGAGGTGTTTTTGTACTTATTACAAATTTTCCAGCCAATAAAACCACAAAACTAATGCTTCAATGCTCTTTTTTTATTAAAGCATTGGAGCATTATATCATTGAAGCATTTTTCACAGACCAACAACAAAACGTTCCATAAATGATTGCTCTCCCGTACTAACTTTATAGAAATATAAACCACTATTAAGTTGGGCTACATTATAAGAAATACTACTAATTTCATTTGCTATAACACTTGCATTTATAGTGTCAATTAGTCTGCCATCAATGCTGAATATTTCTAATTTTATGCTAGTTGTTAAATCTAGTGAAATGTTGAAATTGATTACACCACTAGCAGGATTAGGGCTGGCTGAAATGTTTGCAAAACTGTTTGAATCATTGATGCCCGTTGTAGCAGATTTGAAACTGACAACACACAAATCATCTTTCAAATAACGATCATTGCCCTGTAGAAAATCTACCTCTACAAATTTTTCACTATTGCTGTTTTTGTTCCAAATTTTGAATAAGTATTTCTCTCCTTCATTTATACCTTTAACCGAGTTGTCCGAGTTGTCCGTCTCATCTATTCCAAAAACCAAACCGCCCATCATATCATTTTCATAAACAAAAGAACCAACCAAAACACCTTCCTCTGTGAAAACACCCAACTCATCACCATATTGCAGTGGACTGTTTTCATCATCCATAATCAATAAGGTTGAACTGTTTGGATTTGGAACAATGTCTCTCTTGAAATGTTGCGGTTTTAATTTTTCACTGGCATCATTGTTAGTTCCTGTTGTTGGTCTTGGTAAAATATTTGCTGCATCGTAAGTAAGTGCATTGCCTGCATTCATTTTAACTTGATAACCTTGAGTCAATTCCATATTTCCCATATTATTGAAATTGTTGAAAGAAGGAACATAAGCACCACTTAGATTTTTTACTTGAATGACATCTGTGGCGATGTTGCTAAATACATCTATAGGATCGGCATCGCCTTGTAGCCAATAAGCAATCATATTCCAACCAGTATAAAGCGGAATAGAATCAATATTTAAATCTACGGGCAAGCCGCCATTTATTGGCAAGGTTACTGGTGCAAATGTTTTTACTAAATAGCCTTGCGTTATGTCCCAAGTTGTAAAGGTATTAAAGTTGTTAAATGATGGCACATATACCTGACCCGTTAAGTTTTTAACTTGAATGATATCTGCCACTATTGGTGCAAATACTTGAGTGATACTATCTGGATCTGGACGGCAATAACTAGAGATTATATGCCAACCAGCATAAGGCATAGGAATGTTTAATTGACAACTGATTTCTATTCCCACACAGTCACAATTAACATCAAAAGCATCGTTTTCTGTAGTTGGATCACCATCATCACATATCGTTCCAGGGATGGTCGGTCCACCACAATTACCCAAACAATCCAATTCCAAACAAGAACCATTATCCAGTATTGCATTTGCATCATAATTGCAAGCCAATGGATCGGTGCAACCTGTTGGGGTGCCAATGCAGTCGCAATTGATGTCAACAAGATCGTTAATTGTTGTATTGTCAAAATCATCACAAGCATCTCCTACATTTCCCAAGCCTGGGCAATCAACTTGGCAAGTAGTAGAATTGTTGGTAGCTCCAGGAGTAGCGACACAATTATAATACCATTCACCAGCATTAAATTGAATGGATTCTGTATCAGCAGTAAATCCATTTTCAAAAACACCTATGTCCATTCCAATAACATTATTAAAAGGACCGTCCGTTGCAGTAAATGTACCTGCGTAAGTAATGAATTGTAAAGGTGTGCCATTGATACAGCTAATAGCTATTCCCTCTATTCCATTTTGAATAGTAGTAGGATACCAAACAAAATAATAGTAAGTGCCATCACTGCTAATAAAATCATTTGCCGTTAAGGTGTAAGAATCAAAAGTGGAACCATCAAAGCCATTGTAAAGCGTAATCATTATTTCCGTTCCATCAGCACCTATTGGAACCGCTATTTCGACAAACTCATTGGCATCAGGACCACCATCGTCATAGTGAAATTCATTTATAAATGAACCCTCAGGACAAGTGCCATCAGGTATTCCAGCACAACTACAATCACTCTGGTAAACATCTACAACAGTTGCAGGATCACCATCATCACAAAAATCGCCAATTTGGGTCATTGTTGCTAAACAGTCGAAAATGATTGGTGTGCCTATACACGCACAATTTGAATCAATCATATCATTTTCGGTAGTAGCATCCCCATCATCACAAGGGTCGCCAAAGTTTATCATATTAGCACATGGAAAAGGAACTCCTTCGCAAGTACAATTTACAGTAATGGTATCCGTTTGTGTGAATGGATCGCCATCATCACACAAATCACCAAAGTTTGCCATTAGACTAGGGCAGTCTTCCATATTGCAAGTTGATAAATCATTGGTGAATCCAGGAGTAGCAATACAGTCAAATTCATATCCACCAAAACCATCGCACTGAATAGATTCTGTTTCTGAAGTAAAACCATTTTCGAAAACCCCAATATCTAAACCTATGGCACCGCTATAAGGTCCATTTGTAGCTATAATGTTTCCATTGTAGGCAATGAACTGTAGTTGAGTGCCATTGTCACAACTAATAGCTATACCATCATTTCCATTTTGAATATTAGAAGGATACCAAACGTAATACTCATATATAGCATCACTGCTTACAAAATCAGCAGATGTTAAAGAATAGCTATTGTATACCGTACCATTAAATCCATTGTATAAACTAATTATTACCTCTGTACCATCTCCGCCAACAGGAACGGCAACTTCTATAAATTCGTTTTCGTCAGGACCACCATCATCATAGTGAAATTCATTTATTTTAGATCCAATAGGGCAGGCACCAACTGACGTTCCCACACAATTACAACCTTGAATAATCATATCATTTGCAGTTATGTCAATACCGTCATCACAAGGGTCGCCAATATTTACCATTTGAGCAGGGCAGTCAAAATCTATCAAAGATCCAGCACAATCACAATTCAAGTTGATGAAATCATTTTCTGTAGTCGGATCATTGTCATCACAAGGATCATTAAAATTCATCAAGAGAGTAGGGCAATCGTAGACAATAGGTGTGCCCGCACAAATGCAGTTGACACCAATGGTATCGGTTAAAGTTGTTGCATCATTATCATCGCAAGCACCACCAAAATTTCCCAGCCCAGGGCAATCGATCACAGTACATGTTGAAAGATCGTTGGCTATACCTGGCGAAGCGTCACATTCCTCATACCAAAAACCAGAACCATCACATTGAAGCGACTGACCTTCATTTGTAAATCCATCTTCAAAAACACCTATATCGACACCTGCCAATCCATCAAACGGACCTGCTGTTCCAACAAAAGAACCCATATAAGTAAAAAATTGTATTTGAAATCCATCGGCACAAGCAATGGCAATACCATCATTTCCATTTTGAATGCCTGATGGATACCAAACATAATAATCAAAAGTTCCATCATTGCTTACAAAATCGGCAACTGATAAAGGGTAACTATCGTAGACCGATCCATCAAAACCATTGTACAAATAAATAATAACTTCAGTTGGGTCTCCACCAGTGGGAATCACAACTTCTACAAATTCATTTTCGTCAGCGCCACCGTCATCATAATGAAATTCATTGATTTTAGCCTCGGTAGGACAGATAACGGTCTTGCTTTCGAGATCATTCGGCTCTTCCATTTTTTCAATTCCTTCTAAAAGAGAAACATCGTTTTTATTAATATTAAAATAATCTGGATTTTGGGCATAAGATAAAAATGGCATTAAAGCCAATAGAATAGGGAGTAAGAAAATTTTCATGATGGTTTTTGAGTTTTTTGGTAAATCTTATAAAATGTGTGTAATCCAGTTTTGTAAAGATAAGATAAAATACTTTCTAACTGCTAAGGGTGTTCGTATTCAAAATAGAATCAATGGTTTTTCGTCTCCCGTCATTCCCAACTTTCTCGTCTCCCGTCATTCCCAACTTGATTCTAATCTATGCACACAAGTTATTTGCATTAAATTAGGTCGAGCCACAATTATTAGCTATTGTCCATCCTTCAAAAGCATCCCAAAACTTAATGAGTCCCCTGTTGAATGTTCTTACACCAGGAGGGGATTCACTTTTATATCCCTTCCATCCACCTAGTCTTGCCACACCCCAAGCTGCCCAAGCCAAAGAACCTGGTTCAAACTGATTTTTCTGTTTTTGCGTTTTTCCTTCTAATGTTAAAATGAGTGCTTCAAGAAAACCAAGAGCTTCAGGGGTGAAAATCAAACTTGCTTTTTGGTTGCATTTATTGTCTCGATCTTTTGTTAGTTGTAATAATTGTAAAGATACTTGCAAACAGATCGTTGTTAATTTTTTCAAACCTATTCCTGTTTCCAATTGGCTAGACTCAATATCTAAACCTCTTGTTTTTAAGGACGAAAACAACATTTCTATTATCCATCTCATTGTATACCATTGAACAATTTGAAAGGCTTGTTCAATGTTTTCTACTGCATGAGTTGTATATAATACCCACTCTATGGGGTCTTCACCAGCAGGAACACTTTCTGGGTATTCTGTTACTTGTACTACATTTACTTCTATATATTCAGGTAATTCAACGGAATTATTTTTAGATCTTTTTATCTTGACTGTTGCATATTTTAAGCCAAATTTTCCTTCTCTTGCTTTGCGTTTTTTAGTTGCCTTTATATCTATCTTAAAACTACAACTTATTGGCAATGACGATAAATAGTCAGACAATTTAGTACCTCCAGGATGATCAAATAAATAACGATCATAACAAGATCTAACTAATAAATCTTCATTGCACGCAAGGGGATGGCATAATACATCATAAATATCTCCTTCACTGTCCATCACATGAGTTACATTGGCACATTTATCCTTTAACCAACTACTTTTTTCTATGCCTTCTATCCATTTATAGGATTCTTTTTCTTCTATCGAAAGAGATTGATAATTTCTTTCTTTTTTCGTTTTTTGTCCAAATTGACGGTTCCATATTTTAATATCACTAAAGCCCACTGGAAATCCATTGCTTCTATCAACTACTAAGCTTGGATGCAAAAGAAAGCCTGTTCCTTTTTTATCATTGCGACCTAAAGGACCTATATCTGGATCTAGAATTCGCAACTTGCCACTATGAGAACTACAAATAATGTCACTGGTATCCTGAATAGATAAATAGTGAGACGACTCCATTACATGGGCTTTACAACTCTCAATATTTGTTTGCATAAGCTGGTCTAGTTTAACTTGAGGGTTATTAATAAATCGACATGTGCCTACTAATTCTTTACGACTGCCACATATGCGATTGAGAACTGCACTCTCTTTTTTTAATAACGATTGGTGCAAACTTTGCCCCTTTTTTCCAGACGGGCATCTCCAAATTTACCTGTATAATCAATCATGGTTATTTTTTATAGTTATTTTTGTCAAATATCGTAATTTTTTCCTAAATACTTGTGTGCATAGATTAGAACTTGATTGGGAATCTATACTTAGCAATGCAAGACAGCTCTCGGCTAATCTTTCTAAACCGAGAATTGCTGTGAATTTTCAATAAGGGACATAGGATAAATAAGTGTCTGATTTGAGCCGAACGTCGGACCGAACATTATTTTTTATTTTTACAAAGCATTTTTGAGCTGCATAGCCAAGCTACGGGGCTTAAAAATCATGAAGTAAAAATGAAAAAGAGCATTATCAAATCGGACAGTTATTAATCTTCTGTCCCTAAATAAAAAGATAATAAACAGTTTGCGTATTAATATGAGACACGTAAGTTAACTTTGAAATATCGAAAATGTAAATGTTAAAACATTGCCAACAAACCCAAAACCCAGCAACTTAACCCTTTTCCTAATCTTTCTAAAGATTGGTTCCTTTGCTTTTGGTGGATTTATGTCCTTGATCGCAATTGTAGAAAGTGTGATTGTGAAGGATAAAAAGTGGCTGAAACAAGAAGATATTATTGACGGAGTTAGTCTAGGAAGTATTTTGCCTGGACCAATGGCGGTTAATGTTATTACTTATATAGGATATAAAATAAATGGAGTGAAAGGAGCCATCGCCGCTTTTTTTGGTGTAATTATTCCTTCTTTTATAATGATTCTTGTTTTGTGTGATCTATATCTAAAGTACAATGAAACGCAATTGGTCAAATCTGTTTTTCAAGGAATTATGTTGGCAGTGTCGGCAATCATTTTTCAAGTGACTTGGAGGATGAGTAAAAAAACTTTGAAAAATTGGCAAGGCTATTTGTTGGCATTTATTGGATTTCTATTATTGATACTGGTTCCTAAAACACTTCAACTATATGCGACATTTGGAATCATCATTGTATATGGATTGATAGGATATTTTACTAGCAAGTCAACTGTTAAGCAAGAAAATATAGAAAAGCAATCACTAAACCTAAAAAAGATCATTTTACCATTTTCAGCATTGATGCTTCTACTGGTTTTGTCATTATTGCCAATTCCATTTCGGATAGGAAGCCTTGAACATTTATTTATAAAATTTGGCGGATTGGGTTTAATGCTTTTTGGTGGTGGATATGTGTTTATTCCGATGATTCAAGAATTGGTTGTTACCCAATACCAATGGATGACCCAACAAACCTTTATTGATGCCATCGCTTTGGGACAAATCACTCCTGGTCCCATTGTGATAACCATCGCATTTGTCGGTTACAAAGTAAATGGGATTTTGGGAGCCATCGTTGCGACCCTTGCCATTTTTGGCGCACCCGCAACGCTGATGGTATTGGCTTCAGAATTGTTGGACTATTTTAAACAATCGGAACGGATACAACAGACCATGAAAACGATTAGAGCTGGCGTAATTGGAATGATTTTTTATGCAGGAATCATTGTGTTACAATCGGCATTTCAAGAAATAGATACTTTAGAACCCATTTTTATTGCTAAAATATTATCTTTGTTTGCGATTTGTTTGATTGCTTTGATTCGTTTCAACTTAAACATTTTATGGGTCATTCCATTGTCAGGATTTATGGGTTATTTATTGTTTTAGAGAAGAGGAATTAATAAATCCGTACTAGTAATGATGAAATAATAACTTCACTATTTAGACGAACTTATTTTTTTCTTATTTTTCTTTCAAAAGGGTACACAAATCAAATCAAATAATCAAAATTGGGCTTTAGGTCTCTTTTAATTGAGAAGCTTCTCCACTGCCGAATATCAACTAGTAAGTGAATGAATCTTAGACCTAGTTGAAAAAGGCTTAAAAATTTTCCATCTAATCGGGCAATCTGATTATAAAATATTGATTTACAAGCTTTTGTTGCCGCCATTATGCAAATAATGTAAGCCATACAAGTAGCCAGAAGCAGATTGTCCAATCGTTTTGGATTACTTAATCCTGATTTTTGAATATTAAAGCCTTTTGACTTTTGATCTCTAAAAAAAGGTTCTATTTTGAATCGTTTTTTATAGAACTGTTTTATGTCAGGTGTATAATCTAAATTAGTCAGTAAATACAATGGCTCTTTATGCCCTTTGTCATGCCAGATTAATAAATTGGTGTATTGCTTCTTTTTTGTAAACTCAACCCCTTCAATTAGTAAATCACTACCTTGTTCCAGACAAATTTCTTTAGGTTGGAAATCATCCCAATTCTGTTCTGTCATATTAGAATCTTTACGTGTACGCACCACATAATCATAACCCAAATCTAGTATGAATTGTTGCCAATCACAACCGTCAAATTCCCCATCACCTGTAATGACTACTTTACAATTTTCAGGAATAAGTTCTTCAAGAGATTCCAGTAAATCTAAGTGCGCCTGTTCAGGCAAATGTCCTTTCTTTGCTTTGTATGTTTGCCAAACAATTGGAAGAGCTTTCCCTTTGTATATAACGCTGAACATCAAACACATACACCCTCTGCCAACTACTGATCCATCTATACTAAAAACCAATAAACCACACTGTGATAATCTTTCTAATAAAGGCAAAACAAAAGGCAAAAAATAAGTATCATAATTAGTTTTCTTATTTTGTAACCATCGTTTAGTTTGCTTTATCTTACTACTGTATTGTTTACGGTCTGGGTTGGATAAGGCAATACTGCTCAACCTACTTTCTCCTGATAATAAAATAGAGCTAACCATACCTGCAAAAATGTTAAAATTGGTCAATTCATGACCACTTAGATGTGGTTTGTTTAGAAGTTTACGTAAGTTTTTTTTACATTCGTTTTGATAAAATTTTTATCATTCATCGCTTAGTCAGTTTGTAGTTAAACTCTAATCTAAGCGATGTTTTTTTTATTACCAAATCTCATCGTTTGTGTACCCTTTTGAAATTTTTCTTTGAAAAATCCTTGCATAGCAGGGCTACGGAAGTATTTTTCAAAGGAAAATAAGGACAAAAGAAGTCGTCCAAATGCGGAAGTTATTGTTTTTTCGTTACTAAGTAACGATAAAATCGTTACTTAGTTGGAGGAAGGGAAGTGCGGAGGATTAATTTGGCGATGGAGGGGCTAGATTAACGAAGCTACGCCCGATGCGAGTGGAAATGTATTGCAAGATTGTTCGTTGTGGCAATGAGATTTCACATCAAGTGCGAAATGACGGGTTCAGATGAATGCAATACATTGCAACGGACAGCGGGGAGACAACTTGACTGGAGATGATACTCGCTAAGGCAATCGCATAAAAAAATAGAATTTGTGACTAATGTTTAGATTTAAGGTTAGAAAGCTGTTACTTGTGAATAAAACTAGCTATTATGGATACTAAGTCAGCCTTAATTTTATTTGAAGAACACTTTAGTAACTTGAAAGATCCGCGAGACAATCGTGGTAAATTGCACAATCTCTATGAAATATTAGTAATAGCGATATTGGCAGTGATTTGTGGAGCAGATGAATTTACAGAAATGGAGGAATTTGGCAATGAGAAAA
>Ga0209187_1000886_pt1 | contig 41962 bp, 41 predicted proteins | sample BantaG_FD_187430 | JGI IMG/M metagenome (GOLD analysis project Ga0209187, IMG submission 187430) | Marine algal microbial communities from Bantry Bay, Ireland - BantryBay_4 metaG (SPAdes) (version 2) | ecosystem: Host-associated > Algae > Red algae > Unclassified | place: Bantry Bay, Ireland...
CCTGATCAAAGAACTTCGCTCCAAATCAAAGATTTATCTTGATTTTGAGCTATTTACTAAATTTTTTTCTCACTTTTATGAAATTATTATAAACTCAGAATTTGTCAATTTTTTTCGGGCCGTACCACTGTGTGTTTGCCCAATAATAATTGTCTTCATCTGAAAGACTGCGAAAAGATTGCTTTTCTAACATTGTTTGACCAGCATCATCGTAATCATAATCATATCGATAACCAAAACTCCAGTCATTTCTTTCAGCATCCCATTCTGATAGACTTTCGGTAATTTTAGTTCTGTAATTAGCATCATATTCACGCAATGAATATCTTTCATTTTCCAACTGATTGGTTTCCTCGCTATAAAGCTTTGTTGTCCCTTCTATAAAAAAACCGATTTCGTTAAATGAATTTATTATTTGTCTATAAATATAAGGCTCACCTGAATCAGAATATCTGGAACTGATCTCCTCCGCCAAAAAATCAGTTATATCGTTATAACTTAGAATAGTAGTTTCCCAAACCTTATATTCATTTGTACCTTTATAGAATTTAAAAGTTTCTTCTTTTATCAGTAGTTCCTTTTCGTTGTATTCATATATGCGGACTTGATATTCGATATCTGGATCAAATGTTGCGCCTTGTATGTAAAACAAACTGTCTATAACTATTCCTGGCGTACTATGATCTAACTTCTGTACTTGTGAGAGGTACTTTTCGCCATTAGTATATCTAAACAAACTATCTGATACCAATTTGGCAAACCCATCGTACTCATATACGTGGTATGCTCCATATCCTTCACTTGTGATTTTTTGTGAATTATCCAGAAAGTTGTATTCAAACTTAGTGAATCCTGTTTTTTCATAATTAGAAGAAAACGTTATAATTGAGTCAAGTTTTAATTTGTAAGCTTCTACTTTTTGACCTTGAGCACTAATATTCAAAAAAAATAATAATAGTATTATGTAAATAATAAAATTTTTCATCATAGGGTGTTTTGCTGGGTTTATAATTTACTCTTTAATTAATTTCAATGCCTTTGCAGCCTCCGTCACTGGAAATTTACAAACGCGGTTTTGACAGACATAAATAGTGGTCTGACCATCCATTTTTTTGTCTTTTAACAATTCTAAACTTCCTTCATTTGCACCTCCTAAAAACAATACGTTTGGCAAATAATTTTGATCTAATTCTTTCCTTATTTCTTTCCAATCCTCCCCTACTATCGCCACTTCATAAGGTTCATTCACTAAATAGTACATTAAGATAGCCCAATTTGAATAAAATGGTCCGTTTTTTACCACATTACTTTTTACATTTTTAAACATTTGTTTTGCCTTTAATTTGTAATCGTCTTTGTATAAGTAAGTTCCCAAATAAAACAAATCTAAAGCAATGGAAGAGTTAGAAGCTGGTATAACATTGTCAGATACTTCCATTTTTCGTGCGATCAATGGATTGTCTACATCAGAGGTGTAGAAAAACATGCCTGACTTCTCATCAAAAAAGTGGGTCAATGTATACTGCATTAAATCATCAGCTTTGTTCAACCATTTTTCCTCAAAAGTCGCTTGATATAATCCTATAAATGCATCTATCAACAAAGCATAATCATCTAAAAAGGCGTTGATAGAAGATTTTCCATCTTTGTAATTTCTGTTCAAACGATTGTCTTTCTGAATGGCATTTTCAGTTAAAAAATCAGCATTTCGTAAAGCTAGGTCCAAAAATTCTTGCTCGTCAAAAACACGGTAAGCATCTACCAATCCTTTTATCATTAAGGCGTTCCAAGACGTTAAAATTTTGTCATCCAATCCTGGTCGTATTCTGGTATCTCTTTCTTTCATTAAAATTTTCTTGCAATCAGCAACCAACTGCTCTACTTCATCGCTGGACAAATCATTTTTTCTACCTACATCAACCGTTTTTTGCGTTCTGTATAAAATGTTTCTATGCTCCCATTGTGCCGCTCTTTTTACGGTATAATAATCTTTAAATGTCTGAGATTTATCTCCTAAAAGACTATCAATTTCTGCTTCTTCCCAAACATAAAATTTTCCCTCCACGCCCTCACTGTCAGCATCCAAAGAAGAATAAAAACCACCTTCTGGCGAAGTCATTTCTCGCTTGACATACTCTATTGTTTCATAAACCACCTTCTTGTACAATGGATTTTTTGTTTCTTGATAAGCCAAAGAATACAAGCTTATCAATTGACCATTATCATAAGTCATTTTTTCAAAATGTGGTACTTTCCAAATAGCATCCACAGAATAACGAGCAAAACCGCCACCTAAATGGTCGTAAATTCCGCCGAAAGCCATGTTATCCAATGTACTTGTAATGGCTTCCAATGCCTTGTCATCGTCCGTGGCTTTATAATGCTTCAATAAATACAAATAATTGCTCGGCATTGGGAATTTAGGTGATCCTGCCCTCCCCCCTTTTTTAAAATCTATCCTACCAGCCCATTTTTCAAAAACGGTCAACAAATCTTCTTTCGTATTTTCAACAGGCTCTGTGTTTAGACCAACCATTTCACTATTTCTAACACCTTCAGTAATCTGGTTTGCTTGTTCCTCTAAACGCGCAAAATCATTGTTTTTTAAATCTATAAATGTTTGCAATACTTTTAACCATCTATCTTTGGGAAAATAGGTTCCTGCAAAAACGGGTCTACCATCTGGCAATGCAATTGCATTCAATGGCCAGCCTCCTCTTTGATTCATCAAGTGACAAGCATTCATGTATATTTGATCAATATCAGGACGCTCTTCTCGGTCTATTTTTATGGGAACAAAATATTTATTCATTACCGCAGCAACAGAATCATCTTCAAAAGATTCATGCTCCATTACATGACACCAATGACAAGCCGCATAACCAATACTTATCAATAGCAGTTTGTCTTCCTTTTGAGCTTTTTCCAATGCCTCATCACCCCACGGATGCCAGTCCACTGGATTGTGGGCATGTTGTAGTAAATAAGGACTGCTTTCATTGATTAATTTATTCGTGTATTTGTGTTCCTTGTGATCGTCCATTTTTTTTCCGTCCTTTTTATTTTGCGCAGTGCAAGAGGAAATTAAAATACACAGCCCGATTATTAAAATAAAATAATTTCTTATATTCTTATGAATCATGACGGTCTTTATTTTCTGTTAGAAAAACTGAGTTAAGGGATATATAATTTCCTCAACATTTTTCAAATACATTTTTCTTTTATTATAATCAATGACTGCTACAAATTTTTCTAAAATATCTGCTCCGACAATGCAATGAATATGGTTGGCTTTTTTTACTTGCAAAAGAGCATTCAACGGTCCCATATCAATCAGTCGAATTTTCATTTCATTTATTTCAAATCCGTCTATATTTAACTTCGCATCGTCGCTTTCAAACATATTCATCTTTTCACCAGACAATCCCGCCGCTTCGTCGTCTTCTACTTTATTGTAATTCACGTTAAAACTTTCAGCGTGATTGAGGTCCATCACCGTAGCTCCTGCGCCAGTATCCAACAAAAAATTGGCTGGCACATCGTTAATAAAACCCTTCATCAATAAATGCTGAGTTCTTGATTTTTTTAATTTCACTTGCTGATATCCAAGATTCTTCAAAAATGTCTTTAGCAATTTTATATGATTTGGCATGTAATAATCTTATTTTTTATCTTTGAGTTGTTTCTTAACGTACACTTCTCCATCCTTCATTACAAAAACAATATTTTCTATTGTGTTAATAAAATCATTTACAACATCTCCCTTAATGGCAATAATATCTGCCTTTGCTCCTGAACGAATCACACCAATTCTCTTTTCTTTTTTCATATTTAAAGCAGAAAGATAAGTAGCAGATTGCAAAATATTCAAAGGTTTCATTCCTGCTTCAAAATATGCCCTAAACATATCTTGGGAGGAAGTTCCACGAGGCACTCCAATGTCAGTATAATTATCAGAACCTGCTACAATTGTTACGCCTTTATCCACCGCTCTCATCAACCGATCTTTCATTCTATCAAGATAACCATTGACCCAAACAGGCAATTCTTCGCCATAGCCTGCAAGCTTACTGTAAGTAGTCATATATTTTAGACTATTTTCAGTTGGCACAAGAAAAACATTTTTTTCAGCCATTAAATTTAAGGTAGAATCTGCTAAATTAAAACCGTGTTCAATGCCATCCACCCCTGCAATTATTGCATTCCAAGCTGACTCATTGGTAATTGAATGCGCAGTGACTTTTAATCCATAAGAGTGAGCTATTTGAACAATGGCTTTCATTTCATCCACTGCAAGACGTGAGTTATTGGGAATATTATCTGAGCAAATTTTAATTAAATCAACTTTCTGATTTAAATGTTCACGAACGGCATTTTTTGCATCGTCCACACTTTTAATTACTCGATATTCCAAATCTACCATATCTTGATGTTGATGTGAGACACCATAAATTTGACCACCTGCCGAAGCCATAATTGGTCCTGAAGCAAAAATGCGAGGACCAGCAATGGTTCCTTCATTTATAGCATCACGCAACGCGACATCCAGAAAAAGTCCAGAGTTTCCTATGTCCTTGATACTAGTAATACCAACATTGAGATAAGACTTTGCTCTTTTTGCTCCACGCAAAGCTCTCAGCGCATCACTTTCTAAAGTAAGCGTGTGCATACTACATTCAGCAAAATCTTCATTCGCTTCCTGAGAAAAAAGAACATGTGTATGTGCATCTATTAACCCTGGAAGAACGGTATATTCTTCTAAATTTATAACTTCAGCATTCTCTGGTATAATGTCTTTTTCACCAACATTCAGAATCTCAGTTCCATTAATTTGTATGACTTTATTTTTCAATAAAACATTTTGCTCACTATCATACAGTGAGCCTGCTATTATATAGACATCATTTTGTTGACTAAATAAAATGCCTGCTGAATAAATAAAAAAGGAAATAATACAAAAAATTAGTCTATACATAAAGGTTGTGCTTTAGGTTTTCGGGCTATTTATCAACAATATTACCTTCCTGCTCTAATCCTTCAAAATATCATGCCCCAATTTATCGCGCTTTGTTTTTAAATAATTTTCGTTGTGCTCGTTTGGTGGAATTTCAATAGATGCGTTTTCTACAATTTCCAAATCATAACCCATCAATCCAATTCGTTTTTTAGGATTATTCGTCAGCAATTTTATTTTTCCGATATTTAAATCACGTAAAATCTGTGCGCCAATTCCGTAATCTCTTTGGTCTTTTTGGAAACCCAATTCTAAATTCGCTTCAACTGTATCTCTACCGTCTTCCTGAAGTTTATAAGCTTTTAATTTATTCAACAAACCAATCCCACGACCTTCTTGATTCATATACAAAATACAGCCACTTCCTTCTTTCTCTATCAGTTTCATAGCGGTCTGCAATTGATCGCCGCAATCGCAACGCAGTGAGCCTAAAATATCGCCCGTAACACAGGATGAATGCACCCTAACCAATACAGGTTCTGATTTTTTCCAACTGCCTTTCGTCAATGCCAAATGCGTTTCGCCTGTATTAACTTCAGAATAAGCAATCAACTGAAAATTACCATACTTGGTTGGCATTTTTACGCTTACTTCTCTTTTGATTAATTTTTCCGTAGCAATTCTATATTCAATTAAATCTTTAATAGAAATTACTCTCATGCCAAACTTATCTGCAATTTCAAACAATTGCGGCAAGCGTGCCATTGTACCATCTTCGTTCATTATTTCTACCAATACACCCGCAGGGCTTTTACCCGCCAAACGTGCAAGGTCAATTGTTGCCTCCGTGTGTCCTGACCGTCTCAGCACGCCACCTTTTCTCGCTCTCAATGGAAAAATATGACCTGGTTTGCCCAACTCTTCTGGTTTAATAGCTGGATTCACCAATGCCTGAACCGTTTTTGCTCTATCACTAGTGGAAATTCCTGTTGTGCATCCGTAGCCCAATAAATCTACTGAAACGGTAAAAGGCGTACTATGCAATGCCGTATTATCCGAAACCATCATTTCTAAACCAAGCTCTTTACAGCGTTCTTCTAATAGTGGCGCACAAATTAGACCTCTTCCGTGGGTAGCCATAAAGTTGATGATCTCTGGGGTAACATTGTCAGCGGCGGTTATGAAATCGCCTTCATTTTCACGATCCTCATCGTCTACCACAATGACCAATTTACCATCTTTGATGTCTTGTATCGCATCTTCAATTTTATCCAATTCTCTCATAGGTTAGGGTTAGCTTTTATGATTTTTCAACTGTATTTTTTAATAATAATTCTAATTGGGTGGAAAATGTTTCCCAACTGAAGTTTTCTTTTATGTATTGTCTTCCTTTTTGCCCAATTTTATCAGCTTCCTCTTTATTTTTCAAAAGGGCAATTATTTTTTTTGAAAAATTCATCACATCATTACAAACAATCAAATCTGACCCGTCTTTTGCACCCAATGCGTTGTTCGCCAATCTAGTCGTAAAAGATGGAATGCCCATCGCCATAGATTCCAATAATTTGTTTTGCAATCCCGATCCTGAAAACAATGGTGCAACAAACAATTTAGAATTTGCCAAAAAAGGTCTTAAATCATCAACAAATCCTGTAACTTCAATGTTTTCACTTGCCAATTTTTTAACATCTGCCGATGGATTCGTTCCAGCAAGACAAATTTTAATAGGACCATAATCTTCCAAAATATTTGGTAAAATGTTCTTTATTAGATATTCAGCTGCTACAATATTTGGATGATAGCCCATATTTCCCGTAAAGATAATATCATATTTTTTCTCGGATGAATGATTTTCAAAAGTCAAAAAATCTTCATTGACTCCGTTTGGAACAATATCGATCTTTTTGCCCGTAATTTTCTCTAAAACTTTTGCATCTGGCTCCGAAATTGCCGACAAGGAATCAAACTTTTCACTGACTTCCTTTTCATAAATTTTTAATCGCTCTTTTTCATCTTTTATAAAACGTCTTTGATGGCTTTTTGAATGATGAAAGCGTCTTTCTATATTGGAAGACATGGCATCCATATAGTCCAAATGATACTTGGTATTTAATCCAAAAGGGATATTTTCGACCACTCGAATGAGCTGTGTATAAACGATGTCAATCTTTTGATTTTCAACTGTTTCTTTTACTTTATTTAAATATTTGCTTGATCTAAAATAAGCGACTTGATAAGGGATTTTTGAAAAATAACCTTTAAATAAATTCCAACCATGCTTAACTTTTGGAACATCAATCAAATAGATCGACTCGCAATAATCCTCTAGTTCAGAAATGTATTTCATATCTGTACTTTCGCCCATTGCAACCAAGTGGATTTCGTGGTTTTTAGAGAGGTGTTTTATTTGTTGAAATGCCCTTAGTTTATCACCCTTCATTAAGGGATAAGGAAATCGAGATAAGGCAAAAAGTATTTTCATTGATATGCGGCTTCAAATTGAGCGATTAAATTATTCCAATCGTAGTGTTTTTGTACAAAACTAAAAGCATTTTCTCTAAGTCTCATACGTTTTGATTCATTTTGGAGTAATTCATTGATCATAAATGCCATTTTATTGGCATCATCCACTAAAACCAACTCATCTTTGCCGACAGCAATCCCTTCAGCCCCAATGCTGGTTGAGACAATGCACTTTTTTACAGCCATCGCTTCTATCACTTTCAGCCTCATTCCTGAACCTGATAACAAAGGAACCACCAAAATTTCGTAATTTGATAAAAATTCCATTGCATCTTTCACCATTCCATGCATTTTTACTCTTTCTTGCTTGATATCCAATAAAAATTGGGGAGGATTCTTACCTGCAATGTGAAATTGTACCGATTTATTAAGTTTTATAAGTTTTGTCCAGACCGATTTCAAAAACCATTGCAAACCTTCAATATTCGGCTGCCATTCTAAGCTTCCCAAAAAGCAAATCGTGTTTTTCTTAGATTTTTTATGGTATTTTGTGTAATTGCAAAAATCTATACCTGCGGGAATGCTCGTAACTTTCTGCTCATTTAAGAAAGATTTGTAAAAAGCAGCATCCGTTTCTGTAATAGGAATCACACGGTCGTACAATTTAGCTTGAGACTCCTCAAAAGACTTGATCCGTTTTGATAGATATTTATAATAGATTTTTTTTATTGGGTTAATACTGTTTTGGGACAATCTCGACCAAATCAGATTTTCAATATTATGAGCACGCAATACCAATTTCGCCATAGATTCCTTTTTTACTTGCTCCGCAAACATTCCCATATAGATGGTTTCTGTCTGTACAATATCAAATTTTTCACTTTGAAGAAGTTCAGTCAACTTTTCTCGATACTCACCTGAATCAAATCGCTGAATATAATAAGGTTGTGATTGAAATACACCTTTCAAAATCCCCACCAAGCTAACAGAATTGTCCAACTCAACCGCTTCCAACTGACAAATACCATCCAGCACTCCCACTTCTTGATAATGTTTTTTCGTATTAAAAGACAGCATCTGCACCTGATGACCACGCTCCGTCAAAAATTTAACCATATAATAAATGGCGATATTGCCCCCGTCATTTAACGGAAATGGAATTCTATTGGTAAGGATTAGGATGTTTAAACTCTTATGGTTCATTCGTTAGCAAAGATAGTTTTTTTTTCGGAGTCGTTTGACATAGTTTTAGATTTGTAATGAATTTGCAAATAATAGATTTGAGTCAAATGTTGTACCTTGTAACTAGATTTAAAATAAAAACCCCTATGAAATCTTTTAAACATTGGACACGACAAGACATTGAAGACAAATTTGGGCTTGACATAAAAAGCAATTGCCAAAGTTTGGATAATTGGTTGAATGCTGAAATTGAAATAAATGCATCTGAAGAAAAAGAACTTCAACGATTACAATTAAAATTAAAACAGAATGTCGATTTATGGAATGAGCAAGAGCTGATAATAAAATTTATCGCTTTGTTGATTGACAAAGTAGATTACGATAATAATATATTCAAATCATTTGCCAATAGAAAACTTTCCGGTGAAATAGACGGAGAAATAGTTTCTTGCGAAGTAGACTTGATGATCGCCTCTGGAAAATTCGAACCAAAAGAACCTTATTTCTGTCTTCACAAATACAAAAAAGAAAAAGGATCTGACAATGATCCATTGGGACAATTAATAATTGCAATGATGACAGCTCAAGAAATCAACAACAATGAACATCCAATTTATGGAGCTTATGTAATGGGAAGAAACTGGTTCTTTTTGACTTTACAAGGTAGAAAATACTGCATAAGCGATGAATACGTAGCAACACGCGATGACATTCGAAGCATTTATAAAATCCTTAAAAATTTAAAAGTCATCATCACAAAGCTATCCGAAGAAAATACTGGAACAAGAGCAAATACTGAAAAGAAAAAGACGGATTAAATAATTGCGGCAGTAATACCCAGCAACTTTCAAATTTCAATCTTCAACTTTCAACTAATTTTAGGACGGCAAGTATCATCTTTGATCTTGTTGTCTCCCCGCTGTCCGCTGCAATGCATTGCATTTATTGGAACTGGTTTTGGTCGTTTGGGGAGACGCGATGAATCGCGTCTCTACGGATTGCTTCGTTGTGTGGTTTGTGCCAAACTTCCGTTCCAATAAATGCAATACATTTTCACTCGCATCGGGCGTAATTTCGCTAATTTGGGTGCGCTGTCGGGGAGTTCGTCCTCCGCGCTTCCCTTGCTTTTTGTTGGGCAACCGCAAGGGTTGTCCCTACATTTAATTACACAGTTTTATCTAATCCAATTCCGCTAATAATTCTTCCAACGAGTGTTCCCATTCTATTTGATCTGCCAATTCCCTAAATTCATTGTATGATATTGGTTTGTAATTTTGCTCCTTTAAAATTTGCTTATAAGTTAATCCTTCAGTAATTTCTGTTATGGCTTCTTCAATATTAGGTTTTGATGTAGACCCAAAATTATCCTGTTTCATATTCTTAAATATACGTTCCAATCTATCAGCATCATCAATCTTAGAGATCATGTTGATAATTTTCATTTTTATATCATTCGTGTTTACCGTCATTTGGAGTACATTTTATCAATTATTATAATTGCGTTATATAAATATAAGCAATCTTCTTAAAAGAAGATTTCCCAATATAACATTTTTGAAATAATACTAACAGCCAAAAATTGCATTGCTCATATTATCAAATCCCAACCCACGATCCTCATTTCCTATTAAAAACCTGTTAAAAATCCAAAAAATTTACGATATTTTTCAAAAACACTTGAATAAATGAATATATGTTCATATGTTTGTGCGACGAAACAAAAATAACACATGAAAACGACCTTAAGAAAGTTGTCTTATGAGAAATTGAGTTGGGTGGCGAATGTACTGAAGGTCATTTCACATCCCGTAAGACTGGAAGTACTAGAAATTTTAGAAACAAAAGAACCTTTGGATGTTTCTACTATTCAGGGGCTTTTAGAAATGGATATTGAGCAATCTATGTTGTCTCATCATCTCAATAAAATGAAAGCCAATGGTGTATTGTGTTCAGAAAAAAAAGGAAAAAACAATTTTTACAGCATTGCAGACCGACGTGTTCTAAAAATATTTGACTGCATAGATAGTTGCGACGCGGTTTAGGGGGAAATGCTTCAATGTTACAATGCTTTAATGCTTCAATAAAATGTAATCATTAAAATATTCAGGCATTCAAGCATTCAGACATTCAGGCATTCAGGCATTAAATCATTGAAGCATTCTTTACCATGAAAAAGTATTTACCCTTTATCAATTGGTTGCCTTCTTATAAAAAAGGTAATTTTGCGGGAGACTTTGCTGCTGGAATTACTGTTGGTGTAATGCTGATTCCGCAGGGAATGGCTTACGCAATGCTGGCTGGTTTGCCACCAATTTACGGGCTTTATGCTGCTACGATTCCTTTGATTATTTATGCATTACTTGGAACCTCAAGACAGTTGGCTGTTGGTCCTGTGGCTATGGTTTCTTTGTTAATTTCAAGTGGAATTGGTGCTTTGGCAGAAACGGGAACGACTGAGTTTATTGCTCTGGCAATTTTACTTGCATTTATGGTTGGTGTCATTCAGTTTTTAATGGGTGTTTTTAAGTTGGGTTTTTTAGTAAACTTTCTCGCCCACCCTGTTATTGCTGGTTTCACCTCGGCAGCGGCGATCATTATTGGATTTAGCCAACTGAAACATATTCTCGGCATAAAAATTCCACGAGGACACGTTTATGAAATTATTCAACACGCTTTTAGTAATATAAATTTAATAAATACCCCTACTTTAATTTTGGGTTTGTCGTCTATTGCACTGTTGTTATTTATCAAAAAAATAAATCGTAGAATACCTGGTCCTGTTGTCATTGTGGTTGTAGGCATTTTGGCTGTTTACTTTTTAGGTTTACAAGATTTGGGTGTGAAAATTGTCAAAGATGTTCCAGAAGGATTTCCCTTATTTAGCATTCCAGCTTTTAGTTTATCTGATATTTCGGCTTTGCTCCCAATTGCACTCACCATTGCATTCATAGGATTTCTTGAATCGTATGCTGTGGCAAAAACATTGGAAGCCAAACATAAAACTTATCAGGTTGCTGCTAATCAAGAGTTGATTGCGCTAGGTCTTGCCAATATTGTTGGATCATTTTTTAAAGCTTTTCCAGTTACAGGAGGTTTTTCAAGGACAGCAGTAAACGATCAGGCAGGAGCAAAAACAGGATTGGCTTCGATCATCAGCGCGTTACTGGTTATTGTTACGCTATTATTTTTGACTAAATATTTTTACTATTTACCAAATGCCGTTTTGGGAGCGATCATCATTGTTGCTGTTTTGGGATTGATAAATATCAAAGAAGCAAAACACCTCTGGCATCAGGATAAAAAAGATTTTTGGATATTTATGAGTACCGCTATTGCCACCTTAGTTATTGGAATTGAAGAAGGCATTTTATTGGGTGTGGCAATATCTATTGGTTTGTTGGTTTACAATGTTTCATATCCTCATATTGCAGAATTGGGACGTGTTCCGAAAAGCGATGAATACCGAAATGTCAAACGATTTGACAATTTAGAATTGTTCGATGACATCCTTATTTTCCGCTTCGACGCTCAACTATTTTTTGCAAACGCTGATTCATTTAAAAAGTTTATTGAAGATAAAATAAATGCTAATAAAGAAATAAAATATATTGTCGTGGAAGCCAGCGTTATTTATAATTTGGATTCTACAGCCGTCAATATGCTGATAGATTTACAAAAAGATTTATCCAAAAAATGTATCCAATTGTATTTTAGCGATGTCAAAGGACCAGTAAGAGACAAATTAAAACACAATGGAATTTTAAGCAAACAAAGCGTAGAACAATTTTATCTATCAACACACGATGCGGTTGATGGTATAAAAAATAAAAAGATACAAAACCATACAGATTTTGTTTTACAAACGAAGTAAATGAATTATGAATTATGAGTTTTGAATTATGAATTATGAATTGCATTAAACCACAGTTATAAATTATCTCGCCTCGCTCGAAAAATTCTTACATTCAAGCATTCAGGCATTCTTGCATTCTTGCATTCTTGCATTCCATTTCAAAACCAAAGTAAATAAAAAATACCTACTAATATAAAAGATAACAATCAAAAAAAGATTAGATACAAATGAAAATAGAACAAATTTACACTGGATGTTTGGCTCAAGGAGCTTATTACATTCAAAGTGACGGAGAAGCCGTGATTATTGATCCTTTGCGTGAAGTTTCGCCTTATATTAAAAAAGCAGAGGCAGACAATGTAAAAATAAAATACGTTTTAGAAACTCACTTTCACGCTGACTTTGTAAGTGGTCACGTTACTTTATCAGAAAAAACAGGTGCGCCAATTATTTATGGACCAAATGCTGATCCAACTTTTGAAGCGCATATTGCTACAGATGGCGAAGAATTTAAAGTGGGGAAAATCACCATTAAAGTTTTGCACACGCCTGGTCATACAATGGAAAGCACGACCTATTTATTAAAAGATGAAGAAGGCAAAGACCATGCAATTTTTACGGGTGACACTCTATTTTTAGGTGATGTTGGACGACCTGATTTAGCGCAAAAATCATCTGAAATGACTCAGGAAGATTTGGCTGGAATTTTATATGATAGCCTTAGAAATAAAATAATGCCTTTAGCAGATGACATCATTGTTTTTCCTGCGCATGGTGCTGGTAGTGCTTGTGGAAAAAACATGAGTAAAGAAACAGTGGACACTCTTGGAAATCAAAAGAAGACTAATTATGCTTTGCGTGCAGATATGACCAAAGAGGAATTTATCAAAGAGGTCACGGATGGTTTAGAAGCTCCACCTGCATATTTCCCCACAAATGTAAAAATGAATAAGGAAGGCTACGAAAGCATTGATGATGTTTTAGAAAAAGGAACAAGAGCATTTACACCAGATGAATTTGAGGTTTTGGTAAATGAAACAGAAGCGTTGATGTTGGATCTTAGAAAACCTAACGAATATGCAGAGGCTCACATTCCAAACAGTATTTTTATTGGTTTGGATGGTAGTTTTGCGCCCTGGGTTGGCGAATTAATAGTTGACACCAAGCAACCTCTGATTTTGATTGCACCTGATGGCCGTGTAGATGAAGCTGTCACTCGTTTGGCAAGAGTGGGTTTTGACAATACACTGGGTTACTTAGAAGGTGGTTTGGATGCTTGGCAAGAAAGTAAGAAAGAAGTTGATACTGTAGATTCCATAAATGCAGAGGAATTCGCTTCAAAATATGAAGAAATAAGTGATGTCATTTTTGATGTCCGTAGAGAAAATGAATATTTATCTGAAAGGGTAGAAAAAGCGCATAATATACCACTCAGCGATCTAAATCAATACTTAGCAGAGTTTCCACAAGATAAAACATTTTATATTCATTGTGGTGGTGGTTACCGTTCTATGATTGCATCATCCATCTTAAAAGCAAGAGGCATACACAATTTAATTGACGTTGCTGGCGGTTTTGGAGCAATTAAAAAGACAGAGATTCCTAAGACGAATTTTGTTTGTCCAACAACGCTTTAGAAAAATGCGAGAATGCGAGAATGCGAGAATGCGAGAATGCGAGAATGCGAGAATGCGAGAATGCGAGAATGCGAGAATGCGAGAATGCGAGAATGCGAGAATGCGAGAATGCGAGAATGCGAGAATGCGAGAAAAAATTAAGGAATATAAATCATAGCATCAAATATTATTGAATAATCATTAAATAATTGTGGTTACATTACAAAGAAACATTCTCGCATTCTTGCATTCAAGCATTCTCGCATTAATTAAAACATTGAAACATTAAAAAATTATAACATTACATGATTGAATTTATAAGTCAACCGTGGACCTGGTATGTTTCGGGTCCGATAATAGCTCTGGTGATGTTCTTGCTTTTATGGGCAGGAGGAGAATTTGGAGTATCTTCCAACTTACGAACGATTTGTTCGATTGGTGGAGCTGGGAAGAAAATATCCTTTTTTGATTTTAATTGGAAAAATCAAGTTTGGAATTTAGTTTTTGTTGGTGGTGCAATTATTGGAGGTTTTATTGCTTCTACTTTTTTGAGTAGTGATGCTCCTTTGTTGCTATCCTCAGCGACGGTAGCGGATCTTTCTGAGTTGGGAATTTCTTTCGACGGAGGGCTGGCTCCTTTTCAAATTTACTCTTGGAGTGGATTGGCTTCTCTTCAGGGATTTTTAGTAATTGTCGTTGGAGGATTTTTGGTGGGATTTGGGACAAGATGGGCAGGAGGTTGTACTTCTGGACATGCCATTAGTGGTTTATCAAATTTACAACTGCCCTCTCTAATTGCAGTGATCGGTTTCTTTATTGGTGGATTGGTGATGACTCACTTATTGTTTCCATTAATTTTTTAAAAAAATAAGTACTTGGACTAAATTAAACACAATTTATTTCGAGGCTATTTTTCCACCAGACTAGGCAAAAAACGCAGGCATAGCTGGGCTACGGTGAGTATTTTTAACGACGTCTGGTGAAAAAAGAGGTCGAAATAGATGTGATTTAATTTAGTTCAAATACTTAAAAAGTGAAAATATTAAAATATTTATTGATCGGCATTTTATTTGGAATTGTAATGACCAAATCTGAAGCCATTTCTTGGTATCGAATTCAGGAAATGTTCCGTTTTCAATCATTTCATATGTATGGAATTATTGGGTCTGCTCTAGCTTTTGGAGTGGTTTTTATCAAAGTAATAAAAGGAAAGCATTTAAAATCTTTAGAAGGTCAAGAAATTACTTTTAAAGATAAAAATTTCAGTATTCCACGCTATTTATTGGGAGGAACTGTCTTTGGATTGGGTTGGGCTTTGTCGGGTGCGTGCCCTGGTCCTATGTTTACTTTGATAGGTAATGGATTTTCCGTAGTTTTGGTTTTGATTGCTAGTGCTTTGGTCGGAACTTTGTGTTACGGTATGGCTAGGGATTATTTGCCGCATTGATAATAAGACTTAAGTTTGGTAGGTTTATAAAAATGGCGAGTATCCACTTCGATTGGCATTTACTATGGGGTAACTACAATTGCAGTTATTTATGTTGTTAGGTGCAAACTGGTGGCTACTTAGATGATTATCTATCAGGTAATCAATGCTTTATGAAATGAAATTCATATTTATTCTAGGAAAAATAGTCTAAACGCAAATATTTTCTTAATTTTATTTATAAGGTTACTGTAAACAGTTGGAGTTTGAATTTAAATTGAACATGAATCTTTTAAAGTAGTCACAAATGATAATTTGAAGTAAGAATTAAGTTTATTAGAATTTGATTTTTAATCTAATAATAACGAAGATAAATGGAAAAGATATACTTGCCAAAAACTTGGGAATCTGAATATAACCAGGATGATGATTCTGCAAATATAAAAATTGAAGACAGTGATAAAATGGAACAAACATTTGCAGTAATGCAGTGGAACATTAATGAAGTTGTAATTTCTGTTCTTGGTCTGGAGCGAAAAGCGAAACAAATAGTGCTATCTAGCTTTGAATGTAAAGAAAGAGAATTATTTAGCCTAGTGATTTTGGAAAGTGACTTTTTTAGTTTTTCATCAATGATAAAAACATTAAAGCAAATTCAAGTACATAAAAAAATATTTGATACAAAGGCATGGAAGTCCTTAGAAGAAAATTTAAAACGGGTAATGAGGTATCGAAACCTTTTAGTACACGGGCAACAAAAAGCATTCAAAAGAGGAGAAGAAATATTAATACGAGTTTCTTACTTTGAGGGAGAACCCAAAACTATGGAATTTGATAAATCAAGATGGGAAAAGGTTGAAAAAGCGATCAGAGATTCGAATATTGCGTTGGGAAGATTTAATTCAATTGTTTTCTCTTTCGGAAAATGAGAGGTACCTGAGTGTAATCCAGAATAGCAAATCATTCCTCTAATTAAAGTTATATATATTGGTTTATAAAATTTAAAAATGAGTCAGCACCTAACAAAATATACACGCACATACTGCTGAATTAAGTTGAAGTTTAGGCAAGTATTGTGGGTGTTTTCTAAAGGCATCAAACGTCATGTATATCTTCAGCGGTCGATTTGATGCTGTCGAAGATTTGTTTTTGATCCCGAACTTACCATCAGCAGCACATCGTGTGTACAGTCGTATGCTCAAGCAAGAAAATATAAAGTCATAAGAATAAGAAATAGTAAAGATTTTGAAGGTGTAATTGTGAAAATAATAATATATAATTAATTGATTAATAATTTATTGTGACGAATTTGATATATTAATAACAATATGATTGCTTAAAAATCAATAAATTCTTAACTTGTAGTGAGTATAATCGCAATTAAGTTTAAAATTATAGTAAATTAGAAGTAAAATGGGAGCAAAAAAATTAAGTGAACTCCAGTTAGAGTTGTTAAAAATATATTCATTTAATCCAACAAAAGAAGATTTGTTAGAAATTAAGAGAATGTTAGGGGCTTTCTTTGCAAATAAACTTGTAAAGGATGTAGGGCAGGTAATAGATGAAAAAAATATTACGGATGAAGATTTGGAAAATTGGTTAAATGAGAAGGCTTAGATTAGTTTTAGATACAAACATATTTTTGGTTTGTCTTGCCCCGAATTTCAAGTTACATTGGATTTACAAGTCTTCGATTGCAGGAAAATATGAGTTATGTGTAACAACAGAAATACTAAATGAATATCAGGAAATAATTTCCTCAAGATATGGATTGAATAAGACTAACTCAACATTAGATTTCCTATTGTTGCTCCCAAATGTTTACCAGATTAATCCCCATTTTAAATGGAATTTACTGAAGGATGTTGATGATAACAAATTTATTGATTGTGCGGTAGCAGGAAATGCAGATTTCATAATCACAAATGATAAACATTTTAACATACTGAAGAATGTTGATTTCCCACCAATAAGTAAATTAACTTCACAAGAATTTGAGAATCAATTTAAAGAATTATTAGGAAAGAATTAAGCCTGAGCATAACAAAGTACACACTTCCATGCTGCTGAATGAGTTTTGGCAGTTAGGAAAAGGCAGTAATTACCTGCTAAAGCGGCTGTGTTCTGTTTTGGGTTTAGTCACGGTCGATTGTGCCGTAATCGTACATTAGTTGATGATCCCGAACTTACATCAGCAGCACGGCATTTGTACTACCGTTAGTTGCAATTTAAAAAATCAAAACTCCATACTAATGAAATACATCTTCCTCTTCTTCTCACTTGTTTTTTCGTCTATCGTAAGTTATTCACAAAACCGAATTCTTGTTGACGGAATATTTGATGAATGGGAGCAATATCCAATATTATACACTGATGCGACTGGAGATGGTGGGATTTCGGGAGTGGATTTCGGACAATTACAAATTTATAATGACGATGAATTTATTTTTTTCTTATTAGAAACTGGGGTTGAAATCAACCTTCAAGATTTAAATGACATCTCTGTTTATCTCGACACAGATAATAATTCGAATACAGGATTTGCCATCAACGGAGTTGGTGCAGAACTGGTTTATTCTTTTGGTAATCGGAGTGGTTTTTTTTATGAGTCAGGTGGTTCTTTAGAGATATTCCATAATGAGATCAGCTTGGTCAGTTCTCCAACTGTAACATCAAACCAATTTGAAATCGCAATAAGAAGGGATATTATCATATCAGGTATTCCTGTATTCCAAAGTGATGATTTAAAAATTGTTTTTAATGATAATACCACAGATGGAGATATGATGCCGTCTTTAAATGAAGAACTTAAATATACCTTTTCAACAGATAACTTAGAACCACTTCCAGATTATTCCATTCAAAAAAATCAGGCATCTGACTTAAGAATAATCTCTTATAATGTTTTATTTAATGGTCTTTTTGACCAAAATAGGATTCCTTCCTTTACAAGGATATTTCAAGCAACTCAACCAGACATAATTGGATTTCAGGAAATCTATGATTTTTCATCAGAACAAGTTGTTAATCAAATGGAAACGATATTGCCTTCAGATACTGACCAACAGTGGTATCATGCCAAGGAAGGACCAGATTGTCATGCAATAAGCAGGTATCCAATTCTGGAAAGTGCTTTCATCCCTGGTTATAACCAAAATGCAGGTAATGGAGCTTTTTTGATAGATATGCCAGGCATTGAAACGAACTTGTTATTGATTGTAGCACATCCACCTTGCTGTGCAAACAATTCAGGTAGGCAAATTGAAGTAGATTTAATGATGAAGTTTTTAAGAGAAGTGAAGAATGGTAATGGACCTTTTTCATTAGCAGTTGATGCCCCAATTGTAATTTTAGGAGATATGAACTTGGTCGGTGATCACCAGCAATTGAACACAATACTTTCTGGAGATATTTCTGATGAGGCTACTTATGGACCAGATTTTGACCCTGACTGGGATGGTAATAATTTATTAGATAGTCATCCTTATATAACTGGTGCACCTTTTTCTTATACTTGGTATGACGAAGAAAGTAGCTTTAGTCCTGGTAGATTAGATTATATTATTTATAGTGGTTCAAACCTAATACTCAAAAATAATTATTCTTTGTTTACACCACGCTTGCCACAAGATAGCATCAATGTTTTTAACCTTTTCCCAGATGATGTTCTAGTAGCTTCAGATCATCTTCCAATTATCGCAGATTTTGAATTTGATAACTTGACTGCTCAAAATGATCTACCTTCCAATCTAGGGGTCGGAATTCTGAAAATTCACCCAAATCCTTCTCTTGGGTTGACAGAAATATCTTTTAGAATCGATCAAGAGGATTTTGTTGTTATTCAGTTAATTAATCAAAGCGGAGAAGAAATAACTACTTTGCATCAAAAAAACATACATTCAGGGGAACATAAATTTCAATTTAACACATCAAATATTCCTACAGGTATGTATTTAATTAAAATACAAACTTCTAAGTTTAGTGATTTTAAGAAGTTTATTATTCTTAAATAATTAGAAGATTGAATGAAACAATATCACCATTAGTTGATTGTTTGGGGAAATAATTGAATGGAAAATTCGGTAGATTGAAAGAAGATAAATAGAATGAAAAAAACATTAATATTATACATCTTTTTATTTATTAGCCAGATATGTGTCGGGCAAGCCAAAATCAATTTAATCAATAATTGCCCGCTAATCTTATCAGACGTAAATTATCAAGAGAATGAATTTATCAAAGAGGCAGCCACTTTTTTGAAAGATTCGGAAATTGTTGCTATGGGAGAAGCATCGCACGGAGCAAGCGAATTCTTTACAATGAGAATTAATTTTTTTAAATATTTAGTGGAGAATCAAGGTTATAGAGTTTTTGCTATTGAAAGTACTTTAGCAACAACTTATGATTTGAATAAATACTTAATAAACGGTAAAGGTGATGCAAAATCAGCATTATCTAAATTGGATAACTTTTATTGGTACACTGAGGAGGTTTTAGAATTGATAGAATGGATTTACGAATTCAATAATAACAAAGAAGTAGAAGAGAAGATTTGGTTTTATGGGATTGATATTAATTCATTATATCCTTCGGTTCAAGCTATTTCTCAATATTTAAATAAAGTTGAATCAGAAAAAGAAAATAAATATCCCAATTTATCAAAATTGTTATTGTCAAAAAGTATAAGCAAGGAAGAATTAAAATTAGAAGATACTTATTCAAAACATTCAGATGATTATATCGGCAAAACAGCAAAATGGGAATATGATTTTATTAAACAATGCTTTTTTAATGTTAGGCAAACCAAAGTAAATAGAATTTTCTCCAATGAATACCGAGATAGTTGTCAAGCTGAAAACGTAGCGTGGATAAAGGAAATTACAGATTCAAAAATATTTATCTGGGCGCACAATTATCATATTTCTAAGTATCAAATTGGCAACAATAAATCAATGGGATACTTTTTAAATGAAAAATATAAGGACAAATATTACAATATTGGTTTTGATTTTAAGAAAGGAGATATTTGGGCTAAAAAAGGATCAAATGTTTTAACTGTCATTTTAAATGGAAACAAAAACAGGACATGTAAAACCAACCCTCCTAAACCGAATACATTTACCCACCTATTAGGTCAATTAAATTACCCAGTTATATTTATGGAGGTCAATAAATGTAAAGGAAAAAATACTGATTTAGATCACCTTTTAGATTCAGAGCAAAAATTACATTATTCAGATGAATGGTTTTCAAAAAGAAAGGAGTATAAAAATTACAATATTCGTAAATCATTCGATGCATTAATTTATATAGAAAAGGTTACACCAACAAAACATTTTAGATTGGGAAAATAACTGACACTAACAAAGTACTGAATCGGATAAAGATTTAGGCATTAAATTGAAAAGCTAAGGAACCAAACTAAGATTATCATTGTTATGGTGAAATGGAAGCGTGGGATGCGCGGAGGATGAATGTGGCGACAGCGCAGCTAAATTTGCGAAAATACGCCCGATGCGAGTGGAAATGTATTGCATTTATTGGAACAGATGATTGGGGAAAAATTGCCACGAAGCAATGTAGATACGTTGCATGCAACGTCTTCAAAGCGGGCTGAAACCCGTTCCAATAAATGCAATGCATTGCAGCGGACAGCGGGGAGACTACTCGCTCGAAGAGGATCCTTGCCGTCCTTAAAAAAGTTGAAAGTTGAAGATGGAAAGTTGAAAGTAAGCTTCACCAATCAAGTTGAGGACAGGCATAATGACATTTAAAACTTACTAAATCATAATAATGGTTACATTAAAAGAAATTACAAAAAAGACTTTATTTCCTATTTTAAAATTGGATGTTTTGGAGCATCAGAAAGATCAGGTTGCGCCTAATTCGATTTCGATTTCGGAGGCATATTTTGAGGATAAAGCTTGGTTTAGGGGCATTTATAACAATGACGTTCCTGTTGGCTTCGTAATGCTAAGTCTTGATACAGATAAAAAGGAGTATTGGGTTTGGCGTTATATGATTGACAAAAACCATCAGGGAAAGGGTTACGGAAAGGATGCAATGGAGTTGGTCAAAAAAGTGATTAAGGAAAAATTTCCTGATGCGAAGGAATTCTTTTTATCTTATGTGCCTAAAGAGAAAAATGGTGCAGATGGTTTTTATAGAAAAATAGGTTTTGAGGACACAGGAAAAATGGAGGATGGTGAGAAAATTATGCGATGCCACCTATCCTAATAGATTGGTTAATCACATCATTTTTTCAATAGACTTCCATAGTAGATCGGCTGTTTTGTCCCAGGAGAAATCGGTTACTCTTTTAGCTCCTGCCTTTGCTAATTTAGTTCTTAGATTTTCGTCTTCCAAAATGGCTTTCATTGCATCGGCAATTTCTTCGCAGTTATACGGATCGACTAATATTGTAGCATCTGCGCCGACTTCTTGCGTTGAACTCGCTTTGGATGTAATGACAGGTGTGCCGCAAGCCATCGCCTCTAAAATTGGGATGCCAAAACCTTCAAAATGAGGTACAAATGAAAGGGCAAGAGCTGCTGATAAAATTCTGTGCAATTCATCGGGTTGGATGTAGCCTTTGAAGATTACCTCTTCTTTGAAAACCATATTGGAATAGGCTGCTTCCATGTCAGCCGTCCACCATTTTTTATTACCAATGATGATTAATTTGACGGATGAAGTGGTCTTTTGCTTGAATAAGTCAAAAGATTTCATGAGATTGCTAATATTTTTTCTTGGCAATAATGTCCCCACAAACAAAAAATAAGGACAGCCATTTGAATGCTCTTTTCGAGTCTCCGCATTTATGGATTCGTTAAGGGGTTTGTACATTTTATTGACCCCGTTGTAAACGACATCTATCTTATTTTCGTCAATATCATAGGACTGTGAAATGTCGGATTTTGAGAACTCTGAGACGGTTGCGATGCGATTTGCATGCTTTGCGAATCGTGGAAAGAAAAAGTTGTAGTATTTTCGCACTAAATATGGAACATCCTTTGGAAAATGGTGGAAATTGATGTCATGGATGACGCTAAGTGACTTCACTTTCGAATTTAAAGATAAATAACCGTCTTGCGATAGAAAAATGTCTGGTTTTATCGTTTTGAATGCTCTTGGCAAACTGTGTTCAAACCAAAGATAGAAGAGAAATGGGTGTCTGGCTTGAGGATGAATTATGTGTGGCGTTATATTATCGGAGAAGATAAAATCGTTGTGATATTGTCTATCGAACAAAAAATGAAATTGGTGTTCTGGATGATTTTGAGTGATTCTTTTGAGTGTTTCATAGGTAAACCACCCTACTCCACCGAGTCGGTTGGGCAAAAGAATTCGAGTATTTACAGCAATTTTCATTCTAATTAACGTTTACTAAAACTGAATTGTGAAAGAAAAAATTAAATATATATTACAAAACATATTTGGCTTCAAAAACTACCTAAAAGTTTTTTCCATTTTTAAAATTTATACTTTAAAATGGGATTCTAGGGAAAATGACTTCTTCAAATTCTTGGAAATGCTCCCAGAATCTGGCTTGGTCGTCGATGCTGGTGCAAACATCGGGATTATGACTTACTATTTATCAAAAAAGATGAAAAAAGGTAAGGTAATTAGTTTTGAACCTATGCCCGATAACTTTGAAACGCTGCAATTTATTGTGGATTTTTTCAAACTTAAAAATGTGGAGTTGTATCCTTTTGCCATCGGAAATGAAAACAAAGACATCGAAATGGTGATGCCTGTTTTGGGAAATGTCAAGCAACAGGGCTTAACGCATGTCGCTGAATTGAATGATGATACGGGTGTGAATCACAGGGCAAAAATGATTCGCATGGCGGATTTTGATCCTATTCGAAATGCCGAATTTGTCGGAATGAAAATGGATATTGAAAATTATGAGTATTATGCTTTGAAGGGTACGGAGGAAATTTTACAGAAAAATAAAACGCTTATTTATTGTGAGGTTTGGGAAAATGAACACCGTGACAAATGTTTTGATTTAATGAAAGATTTGGGTTACAAAATTGAGGTGTTGATCAAAAATAAATTGGTTGGAAAGGATCAGATTGAGCATGATAAACAGAATTTCTTCTTTGTGCCAATGTAAATATTTTATGTGGAGACGCGATAAATCGCGTCTCTACATTTGCATTTGCATTTGCATTTGCATTCGCATTTGCATTTTTTTTTCAAACATTATACCAATTAACTGCCTTTGCCTCTAAATCTTTTATAAAATCATTCTTTTCATCATTGTATTCATTGCCATCTTTCCAGTCGTATTTACTGAGATGCAACTTCAATTCTTGATAAGCATTTCTTTCTTCCTCGTGAGTTCTGAGGAAATCGCGGAAGGCAATGTGTCGCAGCCAATCTTTTGAGTGGTAATTCCAAACATGTATATGAGCCAATCGTCTACCATTCATTTCAGCATGCGGAAGATCGTCATTTGCGCCATAGATTTTTTTGAATAATGTAGGATCAGCATCTTTTTTCAGTTTAATAAAAAACCTTCGAGTCGGCATTATTGCATTGTATTTTTCATAATAAACATACTCATTATCAACCAGCGGGCTGACGACTGCATCCAACAATTGATCGTCATGCACACCGATCATTATATCAATTATGGGTTTTGCGGCTAGGTCTTTTACGGAGGTGCTGCCGATGTGTTCGATTTTGTAGGTGGAGTCGTTTAGGATTTTCTGTAGTTCTGTTTTTATGTTGTTGAACTGGGTTTTCCAGATTGGGTTGTGGGGGTGGATTTGGAATTTCATATTAGAAGTAATGATTTATTCAAGCTTCGCATGTTTTTCAGCCCTGATAACACATTCGTTATCAATAGTTTTTGTCGGAAGTTTGTGGTTTTGTCTCTTACTTTTTCAGTCGAAAAAAAGCCGAGTGTCGGACCAAAGCCAAATTCTTGTCAAAATAATGGTCTCCCTCTCAATACCTGCGCACGCCACCCCGATTTTGACTAGCCAACGCTTCATTTTAAATTAGTATATAAATTTATTAGACATGCGAAACTTGAGTTATAGTAAAAGTTTAGGTTAAAACTAGTTGCTTGCAATTAACTTGATGAAAAATTAAATTAAGGATTTATTTTCTGATTAAACCACATTTTTAATTAAGTATAACGACTGTACACACGACGTGCTGCTGATGGCAAGTTCGGGATTAACAACTAATGTACGACAGCATCAAATCGACCGCTAAAGATACACATGACGTTTGATGCCTTTTGAAAACAACCACTATACTTGCCTTAATTATACTTAATTCAGCAGTATGTGCGTGTGTATTTTGTTCTGCTCAGTTTAATTCATTTAATAACAATTGGTTTAAGAAAAATCTTGTTGACATACCATAAAAAAGTCATCAGGTAAGTAAAGATTATTGTATAGTTCAGAAGGTAGATAGTATAATGAATATCATAATCAAAAGAATATAGTGCCTCATAATAACTAGTACCAAGTAAGATGTGATTCATTATACAATATAAAGAATCAATAAAATAAGGGGCAGTAATTACTAATACAAGTATTATCCATTTATCCAAGGCAGTATATCTTTTTAAACTTAATTTTATAACAACATATATTAATGCTATGGCATAATTTATTACTCCAAAAATTACTGAACCGTGGTTTTGAGGTGTGAAAAAAATTTGTAAAAGAAAAAGTAAGCCAAAAAAATAAATAAATCCAAACACAGTTACTAAAAAAATTTCTCTGAAGGAATAAAAGTTAATTATAAATGGTAAAAACACCATTGGGGTGTATGTATAAAATCCTATTACGGCAAGTCGGTGCAAAGTTTTATAAAAATATTCATAATTATCTACTAAATTGAATACCAAAACTATTAATGGTAATAATGCCAGTAAAACACATAATCCATTTATAATACTACTTATTAAAAACTCATATAAAGAATACGTAATTAAAAAGGGTTTATTTCGATATTGGAAATAAAGCCAAACAACTATTAATAAAGGCCAAGCAACTAATAAAAATTCAATCCTACTAATAGTTGGGTCATAATAAGGTCCTTCACCAAAAACTATATCAGCTCTATTTAAATTAGTAGAAATAAAATTGATAACTATAATAGATAGTGAGCATATCAAAGAAAAAAGAAATATAGGTATTAACTTAGCCCTCCATATTCTAGGATAGTTGATTAATAAAAATAATTTAAGTTTTTCCATTTCTATGTTTAAATGAATAGTTTTTTTGTAGAATTACTTACATCTCTAAAATACTTAATTGTTACACTTTTAGTTAACATTTCTTGAATTAAAATATCACTTGTAACTTCTAATGGAGTAATAATTTGAATGTATATTGAATGGTCTACAATATCAATCAAATTTAAATTGCACAGTTTTTCACTTATTACTTCCTTGTTCATATTTGATTGAATTTCATAATAATTATACTTTCTATTTTTTCCCAATATTGATTTGTCTCCATAAAAAATAGCACTTCCATTTTTGATAAATAAGATCTTATCCGCAAGATACTCAATTTCGTGAATATGCTGTGAACTTATTATTAATGATATTGGATATTTTACACTATTTACTAAATTCTTTAAATCATCTAACAGAATAGCTTGTGCATTAACATCAAGATTTGCTAAAGGTTCATCCAATATAATAAGCTTTGGTCTTTTAAGTAATGCTTTTGCTAATGCAAACCTAAGCTTATAACCACCTGATAATTGATGCCATTTTTTATTTATATGCTCAGTTAGACCTAGTCTGTGAACAATAAAATTTACTTCCCTCTTATTTTCATTTTTATCACTGCTCACAAATGCAAATTGATAGTACAAATTATCTATAGCACAACCATACCAATCAGGAATTTCCTGTTTAACAAAAGCAATATTTCTTTTAATATTTATCCAATTCGAACTAACTCTATTTGTTTTTTTTAGAAATGGATATTGAATTATCCCTCTATCTTGTTTTAGTTCACCAGCTAAAATATTTAACAATGTTGTTTTCCCCTGACCATTTTCTCCAACAACTCCTAAGATTTCATTTTTTTTCAGAGTCAAACTAATATCATGAAGCTTAAAGTTAGCTTTTTCATACCTAAACAATAGAGAATTTGCTGATAAAACTAATGATTTTTTACTGCTATCCGAGTTGTCAAATCTACTTAAATATTCTTTGTAATTATTCCTTGTATCTATATTTTTTTGATATTTTTTTTCTGTTTCGCTAAAAGTAAATTTGTTATTTTCTTTAACTCTATTTGTGACAATCATATATGCTTCATTGTGAAGTTGGAGAATATGACTAATTAGTCTACTTCTAATTACATTTGAAGTATTGAAATCAAGTAAATTCTGTCTTTCATCTTTCAAAAATTTCTTATGCTTTGCACTCACAAGTATTATTTCTGAATTTAGCTCAATATCATCTACAAAATCACTAATAAAATCCATCAATCTATTAATTGCACGATTTAGGTCATCGGCAGCAATTAATTGTTTTATTTCATCACTCCTTTTATTTGTTTCGTTTATCATATAGCATTTAGGTAGTTTTAATCTTTTATTGAGCAGAACGACCTTATATCTGCATTGCAACTATTCACCAATAACCTGCATTGCAACTATCCAACGATAACTCGCATTACAACTATCCGTCTCGTATTTTCAACCCAGTTGTGTGTTAAATAAATAACCTTTCCCTAAATATATAACTAATTTTTAAATTATCAGCTTATTTTTACCGTTTTTCAGTTAATACTATTACAGAATAAAACCACAAGAGAACGGTGCTCTGCACCTTTTGGTTTGATCGTTATAACCTTTTGCTACCAAGAGGGCGGTGCTCTGCACCTTTAGATTGGTAACGGCTATTAAAATAGTGCTTTATCACTTATGAATTCAAGCATTATTTCACCTTCCGTCAGAACCACAAATAATACAAAAAATATGAGTTTTGTGTTCTTAGTGCCTTTGTTGTAAATCAATCCAAAAGCAAAGGAAGCACAGAGGAAAAAACCCACCGACGGAGCACCCAAACCCGCAAAAATACGCCCGATGCGAGTGGAAATGCATTGCATAAATTGTAAATGACCTTTTGATCTGTGAAGTTTATCCGTTATTATATTTGGAAATAAATGCAAGGCATTGCAACAGACAGCGGGGAGTACTAATCTCAGAAATTCTAACAAGAAAGAATTTGGCTTTATTTGTAGATTTATCATAGAACTTTCCCACAGATCAGCCACGTGGGTGTCATCTATTTTCATTATCGTTGGATTATTTCCTAATCAACTTGTTTCTCTGTATCAAATAAAAAATTGTCGAAATTGAAGGGATAATGAACATAGTCACAATCCAAAACGTTTTATTGTGAATTTTGTTTTTTATCATATCACTTAATATAATAACCCAAGTTGAAAAAAATAACATCAATCCAACTGTCAATAGAAAATGGGCATAGTCCCAATGTAAAATTTTGGCAAGCGTACCAATTGTTGTTAACAAAATATTCCCAATAACTAATAACCAAACAGTTTTGAAGCTTATAGTAAAATATTGATTTTTCATTTTTTTTAATTTAAAGTTGATATTGTCTAGTTGTAATTTTTCTATTAGATCATTGTTGAGTATTTCTTCTCATTTCTTCTTCAATGTCCGTCTATAATCTTCAAATCTAAGTTTTACGATTTTGGATCTGTCATGATTCCTGAGTATTACTCCCTCTGTTCCTCCTCTTGCTGTTTCTGTCAATGCAACTTTTGTGGTGGAGACGTATTTTTCAAGAGAATTTAATACTGTTTGGTGCTCAAAATTTGGCAATTCAAATTCAATTTGTGGGACTAAATCAAAATTGTAAGATTTTAGTTTGTCTAAATCAACAAAGTTTTGACCATAGCTAAGTGTTTCATCTATGGATGAATCTTTAGAGCTTTCCCGCCAGTTCGAAATTTCGGTTATGGAGTTTTCTAAAATGCTTAGATCATCAATTGTTGCTACATCAAAAACTCTAAATCCGTGACTTTCTTTGCCATAATCTTTAGAATTTGCAGTAACTTTTCCTCCAAACAATTCTCCAAATATTATTGTCAATTTTTCCGTCTCTAATTTGGGGATATTTAATTCGTAAAATTGATTTACAATTCCCATTGACTCATCCCAGTAAAAATCTTTTGAGTAGTGAAGAATGTTGTTTCTTGAACCTACTAAAAAATCATTTCCAAAACAAACAATTCTTACATTAGTACCGTCTATTTTTTCAGAGGCAAACAAAGTTTCACCCTTTATATCTGTGGTAATTTCCTCTGTCAATCGTCCCTTTTGTCCAAATTTATGAAGCGTCAAAATTGACGGGTACTTTGTTAATGAGTTTATTTTCTCCTTTCCGTATTTCTCGATTAATTCTTTTAACATTTTACTTAAATTTTGTTTCGTTGTGCATATGTGGTTTGAATTAAACAGCAAAATACTCCGATGGATCTTTGCCATCTATGCTTACGACCTGAATTTTCTGAGAATCCAGCCATACAATTTCCCCTTTCTCATCACAAGCACATATTATGCTAACATTTCCTGATTCTGTATCCGCTGATAAATTACCAAGGAACCAATTTGGCTTCTTAGATTGAAACATTCCATAGCCTGATCCTAGTAAAACATATGTTTTTGAAGATTCTATATTTCTAACAATTGTTGCCATTTATTATTTTTTTTTGTTCTATTTCATTAACAATTTCAAGCCATAAAAAATTCCAATAATTAAATTATTTTTGAATTTTGTAATTGATTGACTAATGCGAGTAGAAATTCATTTATTCCCAAGGACCATCTTTAGTTACACTTGTAAAGAATTTACCATCATAGCGAAAAAGTCCGCCCCATCCTCCAAACCAAAATCGACTTTCCTTGTCTTTATAGATACTTAAAATTGAAGCATCCAATCCTTCTTCTTTATAGTAATGGCTGAAAGAGGTTCCGTCATATTTGTAAACACCATTATTTTCCACGCCAAACCAAATATCTCCATTATCATCCTCAAAAAAACCACCAACTTCATCACCAATAATTACTTTGTTCTTAGTAAAATTAGTAAATTCTTTGCCATCAAATTTTGAGACTCCACCCCAAAAAGTACCTATCCATATATTATTATTGCTGTCAACCATCAGTTCGTAAATCGTATTGTCACAAAGGCCATTTTTAATTGTAAAATGTGTAAAGTTTTCACCATCGTATTTGCAAATACCATATCCATCTGTGCCTAACCATAAGTTACCTTCCTTGTCTTCAACAATTCCAGTTATTCTATCAGCTGAATAGATCGTTTTAGGTTCTTTTACTTCAGGTTTGGGTACAACAATATTTTCAAATACCTTTCCATCAAAACGACTTAGTCCATCATTGTGTCCAATCCAAAAAATTCCTTTGGAGTCAAGATATAAACTCCAAATTTCATTGTTAAGCAATCCATTTTCTTCATTAAATACAACAAATGATTCCCCGTCATATTTATATAATCCAGAACTTGTTGCAAACCAAATATCACCTATACTATCCTCCACAATCCCTGTTACTCTTCCTCCATTAAATCCTTCTTTTTTTGAAATGTATTTCAAAATGTCTCCGTTGTACATCATTAAGTCGTATACATTTGTTCCAAACCAAAGATTGCCTTTACTATCTTGAAATATTTCACGAAGGTGTTGACATAATTGCCCATCTATATAGAAAAGTGGATCTTCAATATTCTTTGCTTCAGTTGAATTGGAAGTCAAAGATTCATGCTTTTCTTCTTTTGATTTGGAATCTACTTGTCCGTTACAAGATGATATTGTAAGACAAAGGATTATTAAAATCAGTGTTTTTATTCCGTGAAATGATCTTCTCTTTTTTTCCATTGTATTTTCATTTTTGTGACACAGAGCAATTTGTACAAATACTATGCTAACCACCGAATTCTTTTCTTCTTTGATAGAAATGAGTCACAATCAAAACAATCGCTATTGATATTAAGATTAATGGGACTTGAACTTTATTTTCCCACATCCAACTAATTTTCGATTCATTAAAAGTGAATGAGCAACATAGAAAAATAAGGCAAACTGACACATACAATAATTTACTTTTCATCTTAATTTATTTTTAATTTAAAAAATTGTTTGCTCAAATTTGATTCAAAACTTTATCAAATGCAAATTTTCTGGGGTTGAAAAAGGGTTGATTTTCTGTTTATATTCTGATTATCAAGTAATTGACTTTGATTTGAGTTCTTTCCTCTCAACTAATGTAAGAAAGACTACGGCAAAATCGACCGTGAGACTTATTTGTTAACAATTTCAACTCTCAAATAATTCCAACATATAAATTATTCTCGCATTGAAGCATTAAATCATTGAATCATTGGAGCATTGAAGCATTAAATCATCAAATCATTGAAGCATTAAATCATTGGAGCATTGAAGCATTAAATCATCAAATCATTGAAGCATTAAATCATTGGAGCATTAAATCATTGAAGCATTAAATAAAGAGTGGGAAGAGCGGAGGATGAATGTTCCGACGGAGGGGCTAAATTTGCGAAAATACGCCCGATGCGAGTGGAAATGTATTTATACGCATATAAGAAAGACCTGCGAGGTTTTTGAAACCTCGCAGGTCTTTCTTATATGTGTATAAATGCATTGCAACGGACAGCGGGGACACAACAAACTCGAAGATGATACTCGCCGTCCTAAAATACCAAAATCAGCTATTTATTCTACCAATATCTTCCTTGAATTTAGTCGTTAAATCATTTACAAAACCATCCATTACTTTCTGTTCATTTTCATCAATACCAGCACTAGATTTAGCAATGTCTTCTATTACATCTATTAAAAAATCGTACTCTTTATCTGGACCATGTACTTCGCAGTAACTAATTACTTTTTTGTATAAGTCTTCAATGGAATTCTTTTTCTTTACTTCATAATTAAAAGACCATTTTATATCTTCTCCCCACGGATGATCCGACAATTTTCTTTCTATTGCATTTAACTCTTCTTCCTGAATTTTTCCATCTGATATTGCAATCACATAAATCAATTCCCCAAAAGCTTCATACAATCTATTGGTACTTTTCATTTTTCTTATTTTTTAATAATTCATTATTCAATTAAATTACTGAAAATCAATCACATAACACAATTGATTCACTGATCTTTTATTTAGCAAATCAATTTAGCTGTTTTTCGTTAATAATCCAGTAAAATTCCATTTTTTATCAATTTATAAGCTTGATTCTTTGGCATTCTCACATTCTTGCATTCTCGCATTCTCGCATTCAAACATTCTCGCATTAAAAATTCAACTTAACCATCAACGAAGCAAAATGAAAAGAACTCCCGCCTATAACAAAAAGGTGCCAAATAGCGTGGTTATATATCAAATTATCCCACAAATAAAAGATGACTCCGATGGTGTAGCAAGCGCCACCTGCTACTAAAAACGAAAAACTTAAAAGGGGTAAATCCACCCACAAATCTTGAACATATATCACTCCTGCCCAACCCATAATCACATACGAAACAACAGAAACAATCTCCGCTTTGTCTATTTGCACCAGCAATTTAAAAAGCGTTCCAAGCGCAACCATTATCCACATAATGATTAATAATAAAAAACCTTTATTAAGAGCAATAACAATAAATGGCGTATAACTTCCTGCGATTAAGAAATAAATGCAGACATGATCTAAAATTCTTAACTTCGATTTAATTCCTGGAATTGAAATACTATGATAAAGTGTGGAACTGGCATAAACCATCAATAAAGAAAATGAAAAAACTGCGGAACTCAGTATGTTCATAGCTCCGCCTTTTGATGCCGTACAAAACATCAATACGGGTATCGCTACTACGCAAAGCAATAAGCCGAAACCGTGTGTCAAACTATTCGCTAATTCTTCTTTGTGCTCTTCCCTAATGTGTTCTTCTAGTCGCTGCTGTTGTTGTTCTCGTTGTTGTTCTTTCAATCTCTTTATGTTGTCTAAATTTCTTTAAAAATCTCACAAAATCAATTTCACATTATTACGACTGGTGCTTTACAATGTGTTTCTCATATTACTTTATCTTCTCATTTAATTTTACGGGTCTAAAGTAAAATTGATCTTCTCCCAACTTAAAATTATTTGGTTTTACCTTTTTCACCGTAATCGTCTGCCAATTACTTGTCGGATTTACCCTTTTCCAATCTCCTTTTTTATCCTGATAAATCATTGGCAAATCAAACCCTTCAACATCAGCAACCCATCTAAAGGAGAAATCAGTGTGTTTTTTTCCATTCTTTTCTAAAACATATTCAAGCTCTGGCAATTTTGGATATTCTAAATATTGCTCGAATATTTTATCTAAATTCTTACCTGATTCTTTATTGTAAAATGTAAAAATTTCATTTGCAGTCAATGTTTGATACTTGTATTTTTCGACTAAATCTTTCAACATCCTCCACCACAATTTATCATTATCAACGTAGTGTCTCAATGTATTTAAAAACAATGAGCCTTTTTGATACATATCCCCACTCCCCCTTTTGTTCACTCCATATACACCAATGATTGGCTCTTGATTCCTTATAAATTGTTTACTATTATTGACATAACTTTGTGCCGTTTCATAATCATGAATGCATTCTACAAAAACCGATTCGCTGTAAGTGCAAAAACTTTCATGAATCCACATATCCGCAATGTCCTTTGATGTCACACTGTTGCCCCACCATTCATGACCTGCTTCGTGGATAACAATATAATCGAATTTTAAACCGTCTGTAAAATTTAAATTTCCTGCATATCCATCTTTGTATTTATTGCCATATGCAATCGCACTCTGATGTTCCATTCCCAAATAAGGCGTTTCAACCAATGCAAAGCCATCATCCCAAAAAGGATATTCCCCTAAATGCTCTTCAAAACATTTCAACATCGGTCCAACATCTCTTTTAAAATGTTTTTCTGCTTTTTCTTTATTATTAATCAAAACAAAATAATCTATGTCCAAAGTATCGCCTCTTTGACCAACATAATAATCATCAATTTTCACATAATCGGCGACATTTAAAGTCACATTGTAATTATTAATTGGATAGGTCACCGCCCAATCGTATCTAACCAAATCGCCTTCTGCCTTCATACCACGCAAATTACCGTTTCCGACAAACATCAAGTCTTTAGGAACAGCAACACTCACCAATACACTATCAGGCTCATCGCTTTGATGATCCTTGTTTGGATACCATGCACTTGCACCCATTCCCTGACATGCAACCCCAATCCAATCTTTGCCATTGTCATCCTTCGACCACACAAACCCTCCATCCCAAGGCGGATTTACAGCAATTATTGGCTTGCCTGAATAATAAAATTTAACCTTCTCATTACTGCCTTTCTCTAACTTTGGAACTTGAATCATCACAGCATTAAAAGTTCGCTCGAAATCCAAACTTTTTCCATTTATAATGATGCTGTCCACGTTCATATTTTCAAACAGATCCAATTGCATCACAGAATTGGGCTTATCCACATTAAAGCTGATCTCATTGTAACCACTAATGGTTTTATCCTCGACATTCAGAGTTAAATTCAGGTTATAGTGTGTCACATCAAACCAATTTCTCTCTGGTCCCAAAGTTCCTCTTAGCGTATCTCCTTTGGTGTAAGTTTCCATCTTATGAAAAATTTGTGCATTGACAAATTGACCAAAAATGGAGAACATTGTGAATAGTAAAATATATTTTTTCATAATCTATCTTTTTCTCTTTTTAAATAACTTTATTAAAATTTAAGCATTGAAACATTGAGTCTACTCCAAAAAGAGATAATCTTCACAAAATGGAATTTTTTAGATGAGATTTACATTTTTCGAGATTCGTTGATGCCTTAGCATCAGCGGATTGAGAAAGATGGAAAGGTCGCTAAAAAAACATTTTTGATTTTTTATCTTTCTGGAGTGGACTCAACATTGAAGCATTCTAACATTGAAGCATCAAAATAGCCAAACACTCAAATTTTAACCTAAATTTGCACTGTTTAAAATTAAGTAAATAACAAGCAATCATGAAGTTTTACAATATTTTTCTTGCAACATGACTGTGTTTCTGATACCTTCTAACTAATTTGCGACCTAATTAAATCATAAAATGCTAACAACGCCGATCATATTAGTTGGTCTGATTACGCTGGTTGCAATCATTCTCTTCACAACTGAAGCTATAAGAATTGATGTAACTGCCTTTATCGTTATGGTTTTATTGATGCTCTTTGGCTTGGTTAGTCCAAGTGAAGGGCTTTCAGGCTTCAGTCATGTTGGAACAATTTCCGTGTTTGCCCTACTTTTTCTAAGCATTGGTCTTGAAAGTACGGGTGCTGTCAATTTCTTGGTTTATAGATTGGAAAAAAATGCCCCTAAAAACGAAGTTGGTGCTATCTCCTTAATTTCTGTTTTTGTGGGAATTACCTCCGCTTTTCTCAACAATACCGCCATCGTTGCAATAATGCTGCCAGTGGTAGTTCGATTGTCAACCATCACCAAAATCAGTGTTTCCAAACTACTAATGCCTTTGTCATTCGCTGCAATGGCTGGCGGTTGCATAACGATCATTGGAACCTCCACCAATGTCATCATAAATGGTATTTACAAAGATGCAACAGGCAGTCAATTTAGTATTTTTGAATTTTCTCTCATTGGAGTCATCTTATTTTGCCTCTATTTAGCCTACATACTTTTGTTGGGAAGACATTTACTTCCTGGAAATAAAGAATCTCAATTATTGACAGAAAGCTATGAAGTTGATAAATATTTAACCCAAGTAAAAGTATTGCCTGGCTCTCCTTTGATTGGAACGGCCATCAGCAACGATTTACATCCCAAATATGGAATTAGAATATTGGAAATCAACAGAGAGGGGGACAATGTTTACATTCCCAGAGCAAAGGAAACGATTCAGCAGGATGATATTATGAACATCAAAACTACAGCTCTGAGTTTGATTGAAATTGAGTCTACGTTAAAACTTAAAGTAATAAGAGATACTACACTGGATGACAAGGAATTAACCTCTGAGAAAGCCGTTCTTTTTGAGGCTGTAATTGGTAATAATTCGTTCTTACTAGGGAAAAGAGTCAGGGACATTGATTTTAGAAAATTATTCAATGCTGTACCGCTTGCTGTAAGAAGAAGCGGATCTTCTCTTCCTACCAAAGTTTACGATGTCACCATCCAATTTGGTGATACTTTATTAATGGAAGCTAGAAGGCAAAATCTAGACAAATTTTACAATTCCAGAGATTTCATCGTTCTTGAAAAAGTCAAAAAGCCCAATTTTAGGAACAGACATATGTTACTCGCCTTTACCATTGTTTTCTCTGTGGTTTTGGTTGCTGCACTTGGACTTTTACCTCTTGAAGTTTCGGCATTAACAGGCTGTGCAGCAATGTATCTAACAGGCTGTGTTTCGCCTACTTACATCTATCGTAAAATGGATTGGAAAATCATTTTTCTACTGGCTGGGATGATTCCTCTAGGAGTCGCCTTTCAAAACTCAGGAGCAAGTGATTATATTGTCAATTTAATAATGGAAAATTTCGGTAGTGTTTCGGTTAGAGGCATCATATCAGTATTGTTTTTTATTACAGTCTTGCTTACTAGTTTTATGTCAAACAATGCCACAGCCATATTAATCGCCCCAATTGCAATTGCCCTAGCTCAACAGATGGGCTTGGACCCAAAAATGTTTTTGATTACAGTCATGTTCGCAGCAAGCACCAGTTTTCTCACACCAATTGGCTACCAAACCAATACATTGGTCTACGGTCCTGGAAAATACAAATTCTTCGATTACATAAAAGTCGGAAGCCTCCTAACCATGATATTTTGGATAGCCGCTACTTTTCTGATTCCGTGGTTGTATGGGTAGGGTTTTTATTACAAAACAGTAATTGTAATTTGGATAAATTTTGTAAGTTTAGGGTAAAACCAATAATAAATACATAAAATGATCTCCAATTTATATATTAAGAACTTCAAAATTTTAAATGAAGTTGATATTGCCTGTGGTAACTGCCTTGCTGTCTGCAAAAGAAGGCGATCTATTACTTATTGAAAATCCAGAAGCTCATTTACATCCTGCTGGACAAACAGCTATGGGAAGATTAATCGCGCTTGTTGCACAATCAGGAGTTCAACTATTTATTGAAACGCACAGCGACCATCTTTTAAATGGAGTTAGGGTTTCTGTTGCAAAAAATAAAATTGACACAGAAAATATTTCACTACTTTATTTTTCTAAAGATGAAAACCTAAAAAAGCACCATGCTGAAATAACCACTCCATATTTGGATGATAAAGGTCGCATTGATGAATGGCCAAAAGGCTTTTTTGACGAATGGGGTATTCAGTTAGATGAACTTTTAGAACAATATAAAACTTCTGACTTTGTGTATGATTTCTACGTCAATATTCATGCTAGATTTTCTTAAAATTTTTCCAATAAATAGATCCTCATTAGTATAATGACACACTAATTCCGCAAATTGGTAGAATATAGGATTACAAGAGTAGACAGGAATACGGCTCATGAAAGGATTTAGTGGAAACGTTGTTGGTCTTTGGCTATTTATTGGGTGGCTATTGGCTGTTGGCTATTGGTCAAAAGCCAAGTGCTAAAAGCTTAAAGCTAAAAGCTTTTCCACTAAATTCCTCCCTGAGCCAGGAATACTGATGCAGACTAATAAAAAAGTAGTAGTAAATCTTTCATAATAAACAGAGCTTTTATTTACTAGATAGACCCCAGCCCACAATTTATTGTTGCCTGTGATTGGAAAACCAGATTATCGGTACTTTAAAATGACACCATAAAAAAAGCCTATCCTTTTAGGATAGGCTTTTACAAATATATCTTTTATGATAGATTTCTATTGCTCAACAGTTTTTGTAGCTTTAGCACCTGTGCAAGATTTTGCAGCAGCAGTCTTAGAACAAGCTTTTCCTGATTTTCCTGCTTTTCCTTTGCAACAAGCTTTCTTGCTACCAGGAAGAACAGCTGTTCCTTCTACTTTAACTTCTTTTTCTACTGCTTCACCTTCAGCCAATATTTCATTTGCAGTAACTTCAGAAGTAACAACTTTTCCAGACTCACCACAAGTGTAAGTTTTAGTCATTTTTCCTGATGCAGAACACATAGAAATTTTTGAAGAAGAACCAGATTTAGCACAAGATCTTGTAGCATAAGAACCACTTGTTGGGCAGCTTTTCACTTCATATCCGTCAGAAACCAATTTAGCTTGAACGTCATTTGACATTACATACTTTCCATCTGCATTTTTTGTACAAGCTGCTTTTTCACCTTTTGTACAAGTTTTTTGGGCACTTTTAGTACAAGTTTTTGTAGCTGCTTCTTGAGCCATTACACTACCTGTTGCAAAAAAGCACATAACCGTTAACACTAGAAATAATCTTTTCATTTTAACTTGAATTTTCTTTAATAATTTATATGACAAAAATAACACATTCTATTCATTTTTGAAAGAATTTGGAAGAAAGTTAATAGTTTTTAACGCATTAATGGACGTTGATTAGACATTTTATCAGTTTCAATGCAAATCAGTCCACAATTCTTACCAAATCTCCTCTTCATTACCAAACTCCCCCAAACCTTTTTTTTACCACTAGGCAACCAAATCACTTGATTTGACATATTATTTAGGAAAAGGTTTAAGTATTGCCGTTGCAAAGACATTTTAAAAGCTAGATTTGTATATAGAAGGTCAAACGTTACTAAAAATTGAAAATAATTTTAATATGTTAAAATGAGTGATCCAAAAATATTTGTCTATTGAGTTTATGCTTTATCTTTCCGACTTAATTCTAAACCACTATTTTTTAAAAAAGTTGCAAACTTCTGGAAAAATTATGGCGAAAAGTAAAATTTGGTATTTCGAGAACTTTAATTTCTTTGAGGGATTTACTCCTGAACAATTGATGAAACTGGAAGCAATGTCTACCATGAAAACCATCAAAAAGAATGACTTTGTTTACATTCCCAATGAATTGTCTAACAAAATATTTCTTTTAAAGGAAGGAACCATTAAAATCGGCTCTTACTCTGATGATGGGAGAGAAACCTTGAAAACGGTGTTGAGATCGGGTGAAATTTTTGGTGAATTGTCACTAACTGGTGAAGACAAACGTGGAGATTTTGCGCAGGCTGCCGAGCCTTCTGTTTTTTGTGCATTTGAACAGGATAATATCGAGCAAATGTTTGAACTAAACCCCAAATTGAGTTTTAAAATAACTAAAATGATGGGTTTCAGGCTTAAAAGGATTGAAAACAAACTGAATTCGATGGTGTTTAAGGATGCTAGAAACCGAATCATTGACTTTCTCTTGGACCAAGCAAATCTTTATGGGCAAAAGGTTGGTTTTGAAACGCTTGTCTGGAACAAGCTCACTCATAAGGATATAGCAAACTTGACCGCTACTTCTAGGCAAACCGTAACAACTGTATTGAATGATTTACGACAAAAAAACCTTATCTATTTTGATAGAAAAAGGATATTAATCAGAGATTTGGATAAATTGGCTTAAAATTGGTTTGCACAAATGAAATAATAAGGCAAACCTTGAGGTTTTAAGTTTTGTATGTCAAAAAGAAATAGTAAGTCTCAGTTGAGAGAATGGATTTTAGCGGTTTTTTGGGCATTTCTTATAGCACTTTTTATAAGGGTATTTGTTTTGGAAGTTAGTGTCATTCCGAGTACTTCTATGAAAGGGACTATAGTAGAGGGGGACTATATTGTGTTGACCAAATTCAATTATGGTGCTCGTTTGCCTATCACCCCCTTTGCCATACCTTTCTGTCACAAAGCGATTCCCTATTTTGGTGGCAAACCTTATTCTGAAAAATATACTTCAAAATATAGAAGGTTGCCTGGTATTTCTTCTGTCAACCACAATGATATTGTTGTTTTTAATTTTCCCAAAGAAAAAGGATTTGCTGATCGCAAAGAATATTTTGTTAAAAGATGCATCGGACTTCCTGGTGATACATTGCGAATGATTAACACGAAAGTGTTGACCAATGGTGAAATTTTGTCCGAACCTGCTCAAATTCAATTCAATTTCAACATCCTATCCCCTGATGAAAGATTGGGCAAAGAGTGGATGCAAAAATGGAATCTAAACGAAGGAGGCAGAAAAAACACTACTGGATTGTATCAATTTGTGATGTCCCCTAACATCGCTGATTCTATTCAAAAAGAACCTTTTATTAAACACATTGAGAAGGTTACTTTTGATAAGGGAATTATTGTAAACTCAGAAAGTATCTACCCATACGATGTTGAAAATTTTCCTTGGAATATTGACAATATTGGTCCGCTCTACATTCCCCAAAAAGGCGATAGTTTGGAAATCAATGAACGCAATCTTCCGCTTTACAAAACCATTATAGAGAAATTCGAAAAACATACGGTAACCGCCATAAACGACTCCATTTTTGTAGACAGCATCTATTGCAAAAAATATCCTGTTGAAATGGATTATTACTACGTTCTTGGTGACAATAGACATATGTCTGCTGATTCAAGGTTTTGGGGATTTGTTCCCGAAGATCACTTGATTGGCAAAGCTTCTTTTCTGGCCTTTTCTGTCAAACCTGGATTGAAATGGTACCACAAAGGAGCCATTCGGTGGGATCGCTTTTTAAAAAAATTATGAATTATGAGTGATGAATTATGAATTGCAGCTAAACCACGGTGTTTAAACCGCATTGTATTTAACCACGGTGTATTTTAACCACATTGTATTTAACCACAGACAAGGCATGCCTTGTCTCTACAGTTTATAACTGTGGTTTAATTCGTGGTTCCGCTACAATTCATAACTCATAACTCATAATTCATAATTCATAACTCCTATCGTGGTTCTGCTACAATTCATAATTCCTAACTCATAATTCATAATTCACATAAAGACTCGTATCTTTACATTTAACTAAAATAAAAAATTGTGCCACCAGAATATTTAATGGGTCTTTTATTGCATATAGAAGTTGTGGTTCTTGATACTTGCAAAGAAAATCCAAGCCTTATTGACAAAGACATTGAGTTTGTTTACCAAAAATTAGAAAGATATTTCAAAACATTGGCAAGTGGAAAAATAGTCGATGAACCTAGTTCTACTTTTAAAAATAAAGAAATTTTGATTGATGCGATTCTTGACGCATTGGATGAGAGAGATGAGGAAAATATGGATGACTTTATTATTCAAGACGTTAATTATCTATATGACAATAAGACAATACCTTCTATAGACTATTTGAATATGCTCGCCTTTAAGAGATTAGCTAAGTCTGTAAAGATGTGGCGTAAAAAAGACGGCAGAAAGGGTTATCAGAATTATATTGCTGATTTTCTTAAAAAATTGGATGAAGACGAAGATGAAGATTAATTACGAATTATTTTTTTGTGCTTCGAAATCCATTTCTGTTTACTAAAAGCCAATAGCTAAAGGTCAAAAGCCAAAAAATAAACACCCAATGGAACTTTTTCGCTACAAAATGGCTTTAAGTATTTAGATACTGGAAACATTGCAAATTATTGGTTAAAAGGTCGATTAATTCAAATTGACTTCTTAGATTTGCAGGCTTTTCAATAATACTTAAAATACAAAACTCCAAGATATGGGGCTGACTGGAATTGACAGGAATGATTTTGGTTAGTAAGCATGCCGAGCTTTGCACAATTTGGCTCGTAAAACCTAAGGTGCAAAACCTTTTTAATTGGCGAGAATAATTTCGCTATTGCTGCCTAGTTCTAGGAATTAGTTAGCATTTGCTCCCTTGATGGCCTTTTCTCGGCCGGCTTCTTGGTTGAGCATAACAACTGCTGAGATAGTCCAAACAACCGTTTCGATGTTTGGATGAAATTTAGAAGCTAAGGATTGAGATTGGTTCGTGACTCTGCCTCCTCTTTCTCGAAAACCAAAGAGACACTAAGCATGTAGAAAGCTCTCTACGACTTTTACTGGACGCGAGTTCGAATCTCGCCAGCTCCACTTTCAAAAAACATTTATGAATAAATAAATGCTTTTTACGCAGAAAATAGAATTCATCATGGCTTGAATTTTATTTTCTGCTTTTTTTTTGTCATCAAGAGAAAATTTCATATTTGAAAATCTGCGTTATCCGTATTCTAATTGATAGAACCCTGAATTTAGAACTACAAACCAAATATTAAATCATTGTAGCATTGAATCCACTCCAGAAAGATAAAAAATCAAAAATGTTTTTTTTAGCGATCTTTGCACCTTTCTCAATTCCCTGATGCTCAGGCATCAACGAATCTCAAAAAATGCAAACCTCATCTAAAAAATTCCATTTTGTGAAAATTATCTCTTTTTGGAGTAGACTCA